>Ga0326733_1000056_pt1 | contig 41105 bp, 44 predicted proteins | sample 14_GP2_308_FD_207946 | JGI IMG/M metagenome (GOLD analysis project Ga0326733, IMG submission 207946) | Glacier ice microbial communities from Ngari, Tibet, China - 14_GP2_30.8 | ecosystem: Environmental > Aquatic > Freshwater > Ice > Glacier | place: China: Ngari, Tibet | collected 2018-07-17
AATCGACACATGGTGTCGGAACAACTTTCTTCTTCAGTCTTCCCTTGGCGCCTTCAGTTGATATAGCAAAAGTGTCGCCAATTAATATGACAGTTGGAGAACAAAATGCGGCAGCTCTGGTGCCGGTCCAACCAGTTTTTGATATGCCATCCGCCGACGTGACCGCTTCGGCGACAGCATCTTAATATATTGATTGAGACTAATGTGCTCGGTTAAAGTACCTTAAAGTGATCAAGCCTAGGCACGCGCTAACTATAGAGGCTGCAAAAATACTCACGATCGAAATATCTACCAGTTCTTGACTTTGGAAAGCAAGCTCAGTGACAAAAATCGATACAGTAAATCCGATACCCGCTAGCAACCCAACGCCAATTATATGGTTCCAATTAGCAGCTTCCGGCAAAGATGACACGCCAAGCTTTATAGTCAGCCATGTCCCTAGAAGTATCCCCGCAACCTTTCCGATAACTAATCCGAAAAAGATACCCGCACTCAATTTTATAAATGAGTCAGATTGAAATATTTCAGTATTGAAATTAATGCCCGTATTTGCAAAAGCAAACAATGGTACTACAAGTAGAGTAGATATAGGTATCGTAGCGCGCTCAAGTCGTTCACTGATAGACTTTCTACTTGATCTCAAAGCTATAGTAGGCGCTAGAAGACCTAATATAGCGCCGGATATACTTGCGTGTACTCCTGAAGCATTCAACGCCAGCCAGAGCCCTAATCCAAATATGACAAAGACCCCGATATTGAGACGCCTTAGTTTAGTTAGTAGTAAAATGGTTAGCACTAATCCGCCGGCAAGCAATAACATTTCGCTATTTATGCCAGTACTGTAAAACACCGCAATAATAATTACGGCCAAAATATCATCTACTATAGCTAGAGTTAATAGGAATAGTCTTACGGAAGCTGGAATTCGCTTTCCCAGTATCGCTAATAAACCTATAGCGAGGGCGATATCCGTTGCTGTAGGGATTGCCCACCCTCTTGCAGTGTCACTGTTATAGTTGAAGGCTAAATAAATAAGAGCCGGTATTATCATACCGCCCAAAGCAGCCATGAATGGTAATACGGCAGTTCGGAATTTACCTAAGTCTCCACTCGTAATTTCTCGTTTTAGCTCAAGTCCTACGACAAGAAAAAAGAGCGCCATTAAGCCGTCATTAACCCAATGCCTTAAATCTAAGCTTAAAGCCCAACTACCTAAGCCTATATTGAGCTTTGTACCCCAGAATGATTCATATACATCACGTATGGGTGAATTGGCGGTTAAAATCGCCAGTATTACGGCAAGTATAATTAACTTACCACTTATAGCTTCGTCTTTCAGAAGATATTTAGCAGTAGCTGATAATCGAGTTGGCTTGAGATTTGATACTAGGTTAAGAATTTTGTCTTTCAAGAATACGTCCGGTCATGATTAATAATATCGCTGACCAGACTTCCCAGCACACCATAAGTATTATTGTAACGTATCAAATAAGAAAAACCTGTAAAAAGGTCTCTTTTATAGTCCTTATGCTTGGCTGCCGCAGCCGGGCAGCGCAAGTTAATCCAGGCGCTTGCTGCGCTGGAGCCTGCGACCAACGACCGAACCGTTCTGTTAGTATAACGGCGAAAGCAAACTAAAACACCCACGGCGAGGTGGGTGTTTTAGTTTGGCTCACACCGGCAGACGCTCTGCAAACTGCAAGTATGGACTTTGCTGAGTGTAGGCTAAACATTATTAAGACGGTGTTGGTCTGAACCAACGCTCCAGAATACCCAAGAAATATTGATTATCTGCTACATCCAGAAAGATAGATCGTTTCGCCACTCCCCTGTTGTACGCGTGGCAATAAGTGTCAGCTGCATGTGCGCGAATAACGTTCCGTGAAGGCATAAAACAATTTTCACACAGAATACGCAAGACGGCACCTTAGAAGGTGAGACGTTGTAATTATAGTTCCGGGTCGTGTTGGATATAAGAACTCCTCGTTTATAATACGTATAATTCAAATTTTTGGGACGATGCTTTACATGCCCCCATAGTTGGACCTAGTATCACTATGTTTCCTTTTTCGACTATTGAGTCAAATCTTGGTGATTGACCAAGAATTAAGCTTGATCTTTGTGGAGCATCGATAATAATGCTGCACTGCGGAACATAAGTTTTTACTGGAACGGTCACGGCAAGTACGAGTACGAAGACAATGCTACATACACCAATAAATACTTGGCCCTTATTCATAACGTAAGTATAACAAATTTGCCTCGCTGCCCTTAATCTGTAGGTGATTTGGCTTTTGAGGTCGGGCTACTCTGTGTGTCTTCGTCGCAGTCTTAAAAGCCAGCTTTACACCTGCTTCCTCGCTATCGAACCTTCGGTTCTCGCCTTTCACTTTGTGAAACAAATAAAAACACCCACTTTTTGGGTGGGCTGCTGGGTCGGCCTTTGGCCCCGGCTGCTGGGCAGCGCACGTTGATCTATGCGCCGAGCTGCGCTCGGGCAGCAGACTAACGACCGAACCGTTCTGTTAGTCTGTTGCCCAAAACAAACAGAAACACCCACGGCGAGGTGGGTGTTTCTGTTTGGCTCCGGCTGCTGGGCTCGAACCAGCGACATTCTCGTTAACAGCGAGACGCTCTACCACTGAGCTAAGCCGGACTATAGTAGTGAACTTCGAAATTATAACTGATACAGCCTGCTCAGGCAACCAGCTAGCGTTGTGATTTCATGGCGCGATTGATATCGCGACTTTCGCTGCGGGCTTTTAGGGTCTGACGCTTATCGTAAAGTTTCTTACCCCTGCCCGCGGCAATCCTTAGTTTGATGAAGCGTCCCTTAGTCAGAATCTCTAAAGGTACGATCGTTAATCCTCGTTGTTTGGCGGCGATCAAAGCATTTATTTCTTTACGTTTTGCTAAGATGATCCGGGCCCGGGTTTGATCATCTTCCGGAATCGGAATGCCGTTCGTACCGTTAATCGTGGCATTAATAAGTAGCAAGCCATCGTCTTTGACTGTGACGTAGGCTCCGCGTAACTGGCCATGGCCCAAGCGCAAGCTCTTAGTCTCGGCGCCTGTTAGCTGTAAGCCCACGATTAAAGAATCGTCGAGCGAGTAATCGGCTCGCGCGCGACGATTTTGGATTGTACCGGGGGCACCAGACTTTTTCTTCATGGCATTAGTATGGCTGACAATACCGTGTTTTACCAGTGGTCGGCAAGAGTTACTTCTTAGCTTTAAAGCGCCTAACTGCTTTGAAAGGCTTGCCATCGGCTTTGACGTTTATGAATTTACCAGTCTGAGTGTTACTCTCGACCCATAATTTCGTCAGTGGGTTAAATGCTTGGATGCGATCGCGAATTCTGCCTATGCGACCTTTAGCTGTGATTAGTGCCATGTTTGAGCCTTTCTGATTATGGTTACTCTGGCACTTTATCAAATAATAATTAACTATTTCTTAACTATTCAAAAATTAGTGGTATGACTGGCAGAAACGATTATTTGTGATATAGTATTGTTCTATGAACACTGAATCCAGGTTAAAAGATTATTATCATTTTGATGAACAAATCCTTCAGAGTGTTGGTACCACTGCCCTGCAGCAAAATAAGTTATCTTTTCAAGAGTTGGCTGATGACTTCGGTATCGGTGCCGGCCCTCAACTACAGCGTCCAACAGCTCAAACCAATCGTACGATTGAATTCTTTCAAATCAACCCGTCGGCTGATTACGATGAATCTAAACTCCGGATCTGCCAATCACCAATGGGCATTCCGGCGGATAAGAGCATGGCTATGCGGGCGATCCGGTTATTTGGCAGCGATCCGACAGTACCTTTAATAGTTGTCGGCAGTCCAGCTTCTATCGGAAATCGAGCAAACCGGCTTAAGTTGGCTGATTTAAATCAAGTAAGACGTGGTGATCTCGAACCTGCTATTAGTCCGATGCTCCAGTTTATTATGAATCAAGGTGTAACTAAGCTTGAAGTCGTTGGTTATTCTTATGGAGCCGATGCCGGTGCGGCCATACTGTCTGCTTCCAACCGATACGATATTAAAACCGAATGCGCCGTGTTAATAGAGCCAGCTGGTGTTCAGGAACAAAGTGTTTTGAATTTGGCAAAGAGTTTTGGAGCAAGTGGAGCCGAACTTGAAGCCTATGTTGATCAAACGGAGAGCGCACCTTTATTCGAAGCGCGTAATCGAAATCAATCGGCCATTGCCGGTTTGACCGGATTTAGTAAATGGGCGGGCGGATTTTTACGAGCATCAAATCTTGCTATTGCTCAAGGCCTAAGCCGTGGCCGTTTTGCCCCTACGCTAGATCGAGCCCTAGATAAGCAGGCCGAACTTAAAGTTGCTATAGCTTGGGGCTCAGCCAGTGAATTAGTTAATGCTGACGCTATTACGGAAGCCATACGTGATTTAAGTGTCAAACATCCTCATCGGGTTCTTCCAATGGAAATGAATGGAATGCATCATGGCGGCGGTGACGATATCGATCTTCATGCGGCGATGGTTTTGCAAGGTTTAGCGCTGACAGCTAATCACTAAGGGCTGATCGGACTGTTTTCCAAGTTTCCGAATCCCCTTGCTTATGTCGCCAGTACCACCACTCGGCACCCCACATATCGATCGGTGAGGCCTTTATGCTTTTGGCCAATTGAATATTTTTAGTAATTTGTTGCGTCGACATCGAGATGTTTTGTTCGGTTGTCGTCATCTTCCAAATTGCTTCCGGTCCCCACGGTTCCAACTGCAGCTCATGAATAAATACGGATCGACCTAAAATTAGGCGCAATATTTGCTTACGAAACTTGTGTAGCCAGGGTTTTTGAATGCTCGTGGTATATAGTCCCTTCTCGTGCATCATCAAATAATAGGAAAAACCAATAAGATCCGGCCGTGGCCGCCGGAGCGGGATGCCCCAGCCGTTACTGGTGCTCATTATGATCGGCCGAGCTGTATCGAGTTGTTTTATGAGATTATATTCCGAGCGAAGGCGTCGGCGATCAATGGCAATGTTTTGGCCGAAGCCTCTTAGTAAAGCTTCATTCTCCAGTTGCCAGCTGATGATACTCTCGTTGTCCTTATAACGGGCGACAACTTGTTCGATAAATCTTAGCAATGCTGAACTGCGTTCGAGTTGATTTAGCCCTAAAGCCCATTTCGGCCAATGGTATTCTGGCCAACGCGGTTGTTTGACTCCCAGACACATAGTTACAATGCCGCCGACTCGGCTGATCTGGTCTATTTGGCGGTCAAGTTCGGTGAAGTCGTAATGATCAGATGTTTTCTCAACTTCATCCCAATAGCTCATCAGTCGGAAGCGACGCCAACCCTGAGCTAATAACCAGTCGAGCGTTTCGCGACTATCTAACGAGAAGTTCCGGCATTGCTTGACCGAAAAACTGATTCCGAACAGGTCGGGATCAATTATCTTTGAAGACTTTGCTGGCTTCATCCCATAACCCCGGGTCATTTTTAACTTCCTTGCGCCAATACCACCACTCGGCACCCCATAGGTCGATTGAGCGCAGGCCAGTATCTTTTGCGAACTCAACTCGGCCGGCAAACATGTCGGCGTTCATCGACTTATTTTGTTCGTCGATTGAAATCTCATTTATGGCTTTGCCTTGAGGCGGCCATGACTCCATTTGCAGTTCATGCAAGACTGAGTCTCTGCCTGTGGTCAGTTTTTGAATTCCCGCGATGTAACCGTAGTACCAACTTGGGAACGGATATGTGAAATAACGCTTAGTCGCGTTACTGTCCCAGACTCGGCGGTAGATCGATAGTCCGGCTAGGTCGGGTCGTGGCTGCCCAGTACTTGGAATAGGTGTATTGCTACTTTTAGACAAGATTATCGGATGTTTTGAGTCGAGTTTTTTGATCATGTCATATTCCGCTATCAGCCGGTCGCGGCTAAAGTCTGAACATTCACCGAATTCGTTAAAAAATTCGTTTTCTAATTGGTACGATTGCAAACTCGGCGAATCCTTATACCGCTCAACTACGGCAGACATAAAGGCGTATAATCTCGGTTGCCAGACATCAGCTGGCAACTCACGGGCCCACTGTGGCATATGACACTCAGGATAGCGCGGTTGGCGCAGACCGACCGCTAAGCTGATGGTTGCTCCGGACTCCTCAGCTTTAGCAAATTGCCAATCTAGTTCATCGAAGTTATAGGCACCAGGCGTCGGCTCTATCTCTGACCAATAGCTGACAAGTCGGAACTGCTTGACGTCGATATCAATCAAGGCATCCATAGTTTCTTTAGGGTCGACGCCTAAGTAGCGAGCATAAGCCGGTACGAAACTTGTTCCGAGCACTAACGGCTTACTAGCTTGGGTAATTGAGTACCATTTAGCGATGCCCAACATACTGCCAATAATTAGGATTAGGCCGATTAATGATCCATAAAACAGTCGGCGGGCTGATTTCTTGGTTGGAACATGTAAGCCTAAAATATTCAGGATTATCCGACTGTTAGATCTCAAGTTATTGGTATAATGGTCAGACATGATTGGACAGCTTTAAACTTTGCGAATTAGTATTGTTATACCAGTATACAATGAGGAACAGCACTTAGCGGCCTGTCTTGAAGCTATCGCTCGTCAGACTGTTAAACCATTCGAAGTTTTGGTGATTGACAATAACTCAACAGATGACACTATTAAGGTAGCCAGCGCTTTTACTTTCGTAAAAGTCCTTAAAGAAAAACGCCAAGGCGTTGTCCATGCCCGCGACAAAGGCTTTAACAGTGCCCGTGGCGAGATAATCGGCCGGATTGACGCCGACACCATAATTAGCGATGAATGGGTTGCTACCATCCAGAAACTGTTTAATCCTAATTCGATTGAAATGCCTATTGATGCTGTTAGCGGCGCCGTTAGTTATTATGACCTGCCTTGGAGTGAACCTGTCGGTCGACTGGATCTGACGTTTCGGCAGTGGATTGCCGATGGCTTAGGTCGCGATGTCTTTTTGTATGGCTCTAATATGGCGGTCCGTCGGTCGGCTTGGTTAAAAGCTAGGAAGCAGGTCTGTCATACCAAAGGCCTACACGAGGATTTTGACTTAGCTATTCACTTGGCGGCCAACGATTTTCACGTTGCGTTTGACCGACGTCTGCAAGCCGCCGTATCCTTACGCCGCTTCCACGTTACTTTTAAAGATTATTTCTTGTACGCCTGGTTAAATCCGAAGACTTACCGTCACCACGGTCGCTTTGCTTTGCAACGGATGTACGCCGTCATCGCCGTAGTTCTATCGGCGTACTTGCTAATCAAATTAATTTATCGTGCCTATGACCCGGTCACTGGTAAGATCTCATTGATAGCTCTGTTAACGCCAAAAAACGGCTGGCGGGTCAACCCGGCAACTTTCGTCGATTAACCGGCGATATTAGAAATGTAGCCTTCACCTTTTTTAATTGGGCTGCAAGCTCCCCATAAACCTTTGTTATCAGCTTGAGCCGACTTTTGCGCTTCGTCGAACTGACCAGCTTTCGTGAATGCGAAGTAAGGATAATAAAAGCCGAAGCCGTTTTTTATCAAGTCTTCATTAACTAATGTACCGTCTGTCAAATAGACATATCTCAACAAGCGGTCGTACCGGTCCCGGTTAGTCGTCAGGCTATCTGATTCCAATCTGACTTTATTATCGCCGATAAGGTTCTTAGTGTAGGCCGAAGCGGCTGGACCGAAACACTGCACTGGAGTGTTAGGTTTACGAGTCTCGGGCGTGTCTACTCCGATGAAGCGGATGGTTTCATCTTTGCCCATCATAGAGACGACAATGGTGTCGCCGTCCGAAAAGCGAGTCACCGTGTAGAGTCCGGGTTGATTTTCCTGCGCAACTTGTCCGGCTTGATTCAGCCATCCTTCCTGCGTAGCAACATACAGAAATAAACTGACGATGCCTGTAATTAAAGTAACCCACTGTTTAAACGTCTTTGGCCAGAAATTCCTCATTAACTCCCAAACTGACGCTTAAGGGCTGGAATGTCAATTTCCGTTCCATTGATTTTAATGGCGTGTTCGTCTTCTGTCGGCTTTTCGAGCTTGGACGTGATATTTTCAAACATTTCATGAGTCATATTGACGGTGTAACCGTTGCGAGTCGTGTCGCTGTGAACGGCCCGATCGTGGGCTGTGGCAAAAGGTGTCGTTAACCAAATCAAAACTGTTTCTGCGCCTGAGTCGGCTGCAATCTTCCGGAGATTATCACGATCCGATCGGTGATTGAAATTAGTGTCAAAAATGACGCTTTGCCCGGCTGTTAATAACTTAGCTGTATCGTCGTTCAGACTGTCATACAGCTGCTTACTCTCGTCGGGATGATGAGTCGGTTGGTCGAACATCTTCCAGCGTTCATTGTCAGCCCACAGATGGACGGCGCCCGTCACTTCTTCGATGGCTCGGGCAGCGGTTGTCTTACCAGCCCCAGGAAAGCCGACGAAAAGATAAAGCTTAGGCTTATTCATTAGCCTATTGTAGCAAACAAGTTTTTGGCCGGTTAAAAATCAATGCCCTTATTGGCTAAGAACTTATCGTCGTAGTGATGTTTCAGTTTTTTCATCTCAGTCGCGATATCAACATGTTCCATCAGGTCTTGCGGAAAATTACGACCAGTCAGACACAAGCTGGTTTTTGGGTGTCTGTCGACGAGCAAGCTCATCAGTTGAATATGTGTTAACAGGCCGTCGTGGACAGCATTATTGATCTCGTCACAGATGACTAACTCGTATTTGCCACTGGTGGCTGCCTTATAAGCTTCGGAAAAGGTATCTTGGGCCGCGGCCTTATGCTGCTCTTCAGTGACGTGTTGTTCGCTTAGGTCGCCAGCTTTATAAAAGCCTTTGCCGCCCTTATAAAAATACAATTGGTCTTTATAAATTGGCATGATGTCGCGAATAAAAACGTGTTCACCAACGCCCCAAAATTTAATAAATTGGATAAAAGCAACGTTCCACCGGGTACCCAGGGCTCGCGTCATCAAGCCCAAAGAAGCACTAGTTTTGCCTTTGCTATCACCCGTGTATACCAATACAACTGATTCTTTAGTTTGGAAATCTTCAAATGCCATGACTATTATTGTAGCAGTTCCGCGGAAAGTATGGCTTTAGCCGCGCGATCAGCCTTAGCTTGCTTTTCAAGCTGTAACTTAGCTTGCTTTTCGCGTAGCAAATGAATAGTAATCCCGTAAACGACTAACAAGTCACTGACGGAGTCGGCTGCTAATTCGTGACCGGCATCATCCATTAGTATCTGGATATCCATGGCAGTGCTAATTTCAGGCAGTGCATTGGCCATGTCGATAGCAACTGGCAAGAATTTTTTGCGATCTGATTTGATATTATTTTGGCGAACTTTATCACTATCGCCTTTGTAAGCCATCTCGTAATATTTCGTTAAACGGCTGGATACCCATTGTTGAGGCAATGGAGGCGCAATCGAATTGTCTATGCCACTTTCCCACTCGAACTTGTGCTGAGCTTGGTAGTACTTATTTAAGACATCATGGACAATGTGACTGAAACTTGGCTGTTGATTATAGTCGAGTTGAGATATTTCGAGATCCGAATGCCGGGCAATTGCCTGTATGCCGGACAGTAGTTCTTCGGGTGACCTGAGTATGAAGCTTTGTTCCGCACCTGTCGGAGATGGCTCGAAAGGCATCGCGACACCTCCCACGTACTGATAGATTTGTTCCGGTATTTGAGCAGTAATGTGCTCTCGAGTAGGAAAGTTTGAGATTGTCACGCTTGTCTCCTATTTAGATGATTGGAGTGTAACAGATTGAGTTCAGATTAAATGAGAGATTTCTTACAGACTTATTTACTGTTTCGACTCTTTTAAAGCAGCATCAATTTTAGGCTTGTCGAACCCGACGATAATTTCGCCATCTATGTCGATGACAGGGATGCCGCGTTGCCCGCTTTTGGCGACCAGCTCTTCGGCGAACGCCGGGTTGGCATCAATATCTTTATCGGTGTATTCAACGCCAATTTTATCGAAATAACTTTTAGCGGCGTGACAAAAGGCGCACCACGTTGCTGTATAAACTGTAATCATTAATCTATTATACCACTCATTGATGACTTGTCAGAGATAGTAGAATATTGATATAGTATTTAATAATGCCAAAACGCGGTAATAAGACGTCTGGCACTGAACCGCAACAATTTTTGGTCGGCTCAGTAGTTAGTATGGGATGGCAACTAGCCGTCATTGTCCTAGTGCCTTTGATTGGCGGAAATATATTAGATAAACGAGCCGGCACCCTGCCTTGGTTCACGCTCTTAGGACTGTTTATAGCAATGGCTGGTATGATAGTCGTTGTGAGTCGGGCATTAAAAGACGTTAATTCCTACGTAGAAACTATTTCTAAAGATCCGAAAGAAGATAAATGATAAACCTGTTCCAAAATTTCTCTGCTGTCGAATCAGGACCAGCTATACATGTCGCTCCAGGAGCACTTTTTGAAGTTGCCGGCGTCGGCATCACTAACTCCATGCTTTACGGTTGGATCTGCTCGTTGCTCATCATCGGCTTGCTCGTGTACGTCGCCCGTACGATTACAGTCAAGCCTAAGGGCGGCGTTACTCAATTCGTCGAGGCTGGTACGGAATTTATCACGAACCTAGTTAAAAACAGCTTTGACGATAAATCCAAAGGCCGTAAGTATGTACCGTTTTTCGTAACTATATTTTTCTTCGTATTACTTAATAACTGGTTAGGATTGTTACCAGGTACGGCCGAGGCGTTTGCTGTCGGCGAGACACCGTTACTCCGAGCTTTCACCGCTGATTTGAACGGTACTCTCGCCTTGGGTGGCATCATGATGGCAACGATTTACGCGATTTCCGTCAAGGAACTTGGTGGCATCAAAAAGTATTTCCGGCATTTCTTCATTGGCAGTCCGTTAAATCCGCTTTACCTTGTAATCGGCTTATTAGAAATACTGACCGACCTGACAAGAGTCTTCAGTCTATCGCTTCGTTTGTTCTTAAACGTCACGATTGGTGAAATCATTATTGCTGTGGCAACTTTTCTCGGTGGTGCCGTCGCGCCCGTCTTAGCCTTGCCCTTCACGATGGTCGAATTGTTCGTCGGTGCCCTGCAAGCTTATATCTTTACAGTACTGGGTCTGATGTACCTATCAATCACGGTCAATCATGGAAATGAGCACGAGGACGAGCACTTGACCGAAGAAGCGACACCTGACACAATTAGGTTGCATGCCAAGAAGGCATAATTTATTTTTTGTTCATAATATATTTGATAATAATTTAAGGAGTTTAAGACATTATGGAACCAGTTGATTTAACACTATTAGCAAAAGCACTCATGGTCAGTGTCGGATTTATCGGACCAGCTATCGGTGTCGGAATGATTGGTAGCAGCTACCTCAATGCCGTTGGCCGTAATCCAGAAGCCGCTAAATTCTTCGGTCAAGCCTTAGTCTTTACAGCCATCGTCGAACTTTTCGGGCTTTTGGCCTTCGCTTCAACTTTCATCGTCAGCTAATTACTTACAGGAACCGTTTAGACTATGATTCAACTTTTAACAACTTTCGCATCAGAAAGTGCCGAAGCCGCTGGCGGAATTGCCAAGCTCGGTATTAATGGCAAAGCCCTACTTATCCAACTAATTACTTTTGGATTGGTCTATGTCGTCTTACGAAAATTTGCTTTTGCAAAGATACTGTCGGTATTGCAACAGCGCCGTGAAACTATTGAAAGCGGCGTCAAACTTGGTGAAGATATGCAGAAAGAAAAAGCTGCACTAGATTCTAAGATTAAAGATGCCTTAGCCGATGCCCGTAAACAAGCCGACTCTATCATTGCTGACGCCAACGACGCAGCTACCAGTACTGTTCGAGCCTCTGAAGAAAAAGCTCAAACTAAAGCCGATAACATTATTTCCGAAGCTCACGCCCGCAGCAAACAAGATGCTCACCGCGTGCGAAAGCAGATGGAACATGAAGTTGTCGCTTTGATTGCCGAAGCTACGGAAGCCATCATTGACGAAAAGCTCGATGAAAAAAAAGACGCCGCCTTAATCAGCCGGGTCCTAAAGGAGCAAAGCGCTTAGTGAAGACCCCTCGACACATAATTGCTGCCAGCTTGGCCCAGAAATCACTTGGCAAATTAAGTGAGTCAGCTTTTTCAAAAGAAATTGCGGCTTACCTGATTGCCGAGCGGCGCGTCAGCGATCTGGACTCGATTATCCGCGATATCATCCAGTATCGAGCTGATCATGGCATCGTCGAAGTCATCGCAGTCAGCGCCCATGCCCTGACCGACGCAATCCGTAAGCAAATTGAGTCCCAGGTCAAAAAAGTTTATCCTGAAGCTCAGCAAGTCATCATCAGTTACCAAGCAGACGACACCGTTGTCGGTGGTGTGAAGTTGGAATTCGCTAACCAACAACTTGACCTGACTGTCCGCAATACATTAAATCGATTTAAGCAACTGACTGTCTAGGCAGCGAAAGGAATCCGAATGGCTGAATTATCAATCAAAGAATTATCGGCAGGTATTAGATCTGCCATTGCTGAGCTTAAAACGCAGCCGCAAATCGAGAGCGTCGGTGTCATTACCCGCGTTGGTGACGGTATTGCTTGGATTTATGGTCTGACCGCTGCTGGTTTTAATGAAATGTTAGAAATTGATGGTGCTGATGGCCAAAAGGTCACAGCTTTCGCCTTCAACTTAGGTGAAGATGAGATCGGTGCCGTCTTACTAGGCGGCGACACAAACGTCAAAGCCGGTGCGACTGTCCGTCTAAGCGGTAAGGTCCTTGAAGTTCCAGTCGGTCCCGAGCTGATTGGCCGTATTGTTGACCCATTAGGTAATCCACTTGATGGCGGACCTGCCATAAAGACTAGCCAGATGAGCTTAGTTGAGCGTCCAGCACCTGGCGTGCTTGACCGTAAGAGTGTCCATGAACCACTTATGACCGGACTCATTGCTATCGATGCTATCGTTCCAATTGGCCGCGGCCAACGTGAACTTATTATCGGTGACCGTCAGACCGGTAAGACTGCCATCGCCGTCGACACCATGGTCAACCAGTACCGCCAAAAAACCGGCGTCATCAACGTATACGTTGCCATCGGTCAAAAAGCCTCCAAAGTTGCTGCCCTGCAGGAGCGATTGAAGCGCGAAGGTGTCATGGAACAAACTATTATCGTCGCAACCAGCCCAGCTGATCCTGCCGCCATGTTGTACTTGGCTCCATACACCGGTGCTGCGATAGGTGAATATTTCCGCGACAACTCTAAGCACGCCCTAATCATCTACGATGACTTGACTAAGCACGCTGCCGCCTACCGTCAGATGTCGCTATTGCTGCGCCGCCCACCAGGTCGCGAAGCTTACCCAGGTGATGTCTTTTATCTGCACTCACGTTTACTTGAGCGCGCCGCCAAATTAAGTGATGAATTAGGTGCTGGCTCCTTGACTGCCTTGCCGATCATCGAAACTCAAGCCGGTGATATCTCGGCCTACATTCCGACTAACGTAATTTCAATTACTGATGGCCAGATCTTCCTAGAAACCAACTTGTTCTATCAGGGTATTCGCCCGGCTATTTCCGTCGGTCTGTCGGTTTCCCGTGTTGGCGGTGCTGCCCAAACCAAAGCCATCAAGGCAGTCGGTGGTGGTCTTAAGTTAAGCCTTGCCCAATTCCGTGAATTAGCGGCTTTTGCCCAATTCTCAACTGATCTAGATCCAGAGACCCGTCAGACTATCGAACGAGGTCAACGTTTGACTGAATTATTGAAGCAGTTGCAATATGCACCATATTCCATCTGGGAAATGTACGCTTCACTTTTGGCCGCAACTTCCGGTGCCTTTGACAAAGTCCCGCTTGAAAAAATTAAGATCGCTGAGAGTGCCATGCACCGTGAATTAAAATCTAAGCACGCTAAAATAATCGATGCCATCAATACTGGCGATAAGCCCTCAGACGACAACCAAGCCGTCATTCTGAAGGTCGCTAAGAGTGTCGCTTCAAGCTACACTCCTGATACAGAGAAAGCCAAGGCCTAAATTAGATGGCTAGCACGATTGCCCTTAAACAACGGATAAAATCCGTTAAAGGTACTCGCCAGATTACTAAGGCGATGCAGTTAGTCAGTGCTAGCAAGATGCGCCGCGCTCAAGACTCGGCCCTAAAATCCCGGGCCTACCGCGATGTTGCCTACGAACTGCTAAGTCGTTTGAACACCGTCCGTGAAGTTGCCAGTGAACCCCTATACAAAGAACGCTCGGTCAAGACGAAACTGTACGTCATCATTACGAGTAATAGCGGTTTAGCCGGAGCTTATAACGCTAATACGTTGAAAGTTTTATTTAAGGCAGTTAAAGAAAATCAGGCTGAGGGTGTCGCTACCCGTGTCATCGCTATTGGTAACCGTGGCGCCCAATTCGTCCGTCGAATAGCCAATGTCGAATTGGTAGCTGTTTACTCAGCCCTCGGCGACCATCCCTCGGCCAATGATTTGCGCCCAACCTTGAACACGATTATCGAAGAGTATAAAGCTGAGACCATCGACAGCGTCGAAATCATCTACACTAATTTCAAATCGAACTTAGTTCAAGTTGCGACAACTATTCAGTTACTACCAGCTACGACACCCGAAATCAATGAAGTCGTCGGTTCGCCAGCCGTTACCTTCGAACCAGATGTTGAAACGGTCATTGAGCAAATCACGACCCGACTGATTGAGGCCCAAATTTGGCAAGCCGTCTTAGAGTCATTAGCTTCGGAACACTCCATGCGGATGATTGCTATGAAGAACGCCACTGACAACGCCAAGGACCTGATCGACGACTACACCTTGGAATTAAACACTGCCCGTCAAGCCAGCATCACTCAGGAATTAGCCGAAATTACTGGTGGCGCGGAGGCACTCAATGGGTAGCTCGCGACCAATTCCTAAGATTCTGGTCGAGGCTATCGGCCTGCCTATACCAAGGCAGCTGGCTCCGAAATTCTTCTGCGGCGGCAACGATTTCCTAAAACGAGCCGCCGGAATCACAATTGTCCCATCCGAGATAGCGAAAACTTTGCAACCCTACCATCAATCATTAGTAACCCAATCAGAACAAGGAGCACAATAATGGCCACAGCAACAACCAAGCAAACAGCAACCGGCAAGATTACCGCCATCGTCGGCGTTGTCATAGACATTTCATTTGAAGGCAGCGACTTGCCGGCAATTTATAACGCCCTAAAAGTTACCAACGGTAAGAATGAATTAACGCTTGAGGTTGCCCAGCACTTGAGCGAATCAAGCGTCCGCGCAATCTCACTAGGTTCGACGGACGGGTTAGCTCGTGGCGCTGTCGTCACTGATACGGGCGCACCAATCAGTGTCCCGATAGGCGACAAAACACTCGGCCGCATGTTTAACGTGACTGGACAGCCGATTGACAATAAAGGCGGTACCTTCACGGAGACAGCCCCGATTCACCGTGATCCACCTCCATTGGTCGACCAGTCTGGTAAGATTGAAATCTTGGAAACCGGCATCAAAGTCATCGACTTAATTGCTCCTATTACCAAGGGTGGTAAGGTCGGCTTGTTCGGTGGAGCCGGTGTTGGCAAGACTGTCCTGATTCAAGAATTGATTAACAACATAGCTAAGTTCCACTCTGGCTACTCCGTCTTTGCCGGTGTCGGCGAACGTACCCGAGAAGGTAACGACTTGTATTACGAAATGGAAGAAGCTGACGTGCTTAAGAACACTAGCTTAGTCTTTGGTCAGATGAACGAGCCACCAGGTGCCCGTCTCCGCGTGGCTTTGAGTGGTCTGACGATTGCCGAAGGCTTCCGTGACAAAGGTTCTGACACCCTGCTCTTTATCGATAACATCTTCCGCTTTACCCAAGCCGGTGCCGAAGTCTCGGCCTTACTCGGTCGCTTACCGTCCGCCGTCGGCTACCAACCAAACTTGGCTCAGGAAATGGGTCAGCTCCAAGAGCGGATTACCTCGACCAAACAAGGTTCGATCACGTCCATCCAAGCCGTTTACGTCCCAGCCGATGACTTTACCGACCCAGCCCCCGCCAACGTCTTTGCTCACTTAGACTCAACTATCGCCTTAAACCGCGGCCTGACTGAAATTGGTATTTATCCAGCTGTCGATCCACTGGACTCGAACTCGACCATCCTCGACCCGGAAATTGTCGGTGACGAGCACTATAAGGTTGCTCGCGAAGTCCAACGTATCCTCCAGCGCTACAAAGACCTTCAAGATATTATCGCTATCTTAGGTATGGAAGAATTGTCTGATGACGACAAACAAACCGTCGCCCGAGCCCGTCGTATCCAGCGTTTCTTAAGTCAACCTTTCTTCGTCGCCGAAAAGTTTACCGGTAACGTCGGACAGTACGTCAAATTAGCTGACACAGTTCAAGGCTTCAAAGAAATCCTTGAAGGTAAGCATGACGATAAGCCAGAGAGCGCCTTCTATATGAAGGGTAGCATCGATCAGGTCAAAAAGGCTTAATCGTGATCCGCTTTCAACTAGTTTCCCTAACGGGCAATAAATTCGACGAAGAAGTCTATGAAGTGACCGTGCCAACTTTGGACGGCGAAATCGGCGTGCTCGATCACCATATGGCTTTAATAACAGTCGCTAAGCCCGGCATTGTCGCCGTTCGTCGTCAAGCCCGTGATTCTGACGACCAGCGCGAGTTCTTTGCTATCAATGGTGGCGCGGTTGAGATTGCCGACAACCGTTTAAGGATCTTAGTCGATGATGCCGACAACGCTGACGATATCAACGAAGCTGAAGTCCAGGCCGCCATGGCCAAGGCCAAACAAATGAAAGCCGAAGCGACTGATGAAGTCAGCCTCGAGCGGGCTCAAGCTATGGTTGATCGCCAAGCAGTCCGCTTACAAGTGTCTAGCTTAAAGCGGCGCAAACAACGCTAAATCAATATGGAAGTACATTCACCGAACGGTCGGCGTCCTCTTCCTGTCAACCCCGATCTGATTAGGGGTCTCTTAACCAGGCGCTTGTGTACTGATATCGTCGCGCCGGAACTGATGGACGTTGAAACGACCGAGATCTGCACGTACCAACTTTTTTTGGCGCCGACAGCTGGCGTCAATAATCCCGAATCAGGCTATGCCGCCAATCATCTGGAAAGTCCTAGGGCATCGTTGCCACCAGCCCGGGCAGGTTTTATAGGACGTTTAGTTCAACGTAAACAAACAGGCTAAACAGCTTGTTTACTAGTACAGAAAGCGCAGCGCTTTGCGGCTCTCGGAATCTCACTTAAACACTCTAAACATTTCTTGTGAGCTGGTTCTGGCGTTGTCTTATTGCGGGCTGCCGCGGCAGTAAGCTTATTGATCGGCTGAACGACGAAGAAAAAGACGACAGCTGCAATAATTAGGAATGAAATGATGTTGTTTATAAAATTACCGTACAGAAAATCGCTACCGCGGAACTGAAAGGCGGCTTTAGAAAAACTATCCTGTTTATATATGGCTGATATTAAGGGCGTGATCATATCTTTGACAAAAGACTGCACGACCGAGTTAAAGGCAGCTCCGACGACAACCGCGACTGCCAAGTCAACGACATTACCGCGTAAGACAAACTTTTTAAACTCTTTGAACATTGGTTATACTTTACCACGTTATTAACAACGAATATGCTATGCCGACACAATGAAAAAATAGTTTGGGAATCGCAGAAAATTTCGATTTGATTTTAGGCTTTACTTTACACGTAATCGGAGTATAAATATTCCAATAGTTTTCAATAAAAAGGACAATAAGAAATGCATAAATATGAGGTATTAACTATGCCAATCGATACTATTGAAAATGAAAAAATATACGAGGTTAAATGTATATCAGAAACTGGTCTTGGATTCGGAGAGGGTTCAATTAGTTTAGCAAAACGCCTGGAGTCAGGTGAAGTATCAGACAACGACGTGCTAACTGCAGGGGAAATTATTTCAAATGACCCCGATGTATTCGTTCCGGTTGACATAGATGCGCCCGACGATGGCTGCGGTGATGGACGTCAAGCTGCCTACACTTTTCGATTAAATCCTACGAATGGTAATTTGGAGGAATTCAATAAGTCACGTAAACGGGCAAAGCTTTTTGGTGGAGGTTTAGTCGTAGCATCAAGTATGTGGCGCGCTGTAAATGGCAGTGCTTCGCCCGAAGAAACAGTCTACTCAGACCGTTTGTATATTGCTGAAGAGTTGCGACAGCTTGATATAACTTTTGGAGCACACACAGACATGAACGCCTCAGGTGACAATTCCGGCTGTGGTGCAATTGATAAATACCCGCAGATAAGCCGTAATATCGTAAGGTATCGGTCGGAAATTGATACAACTTTGAAAGCGTTATATGGTGAGTCATATTATGAAAATATTTCCGCGATTAATGGAGTACTTGATACCTACAATTTCCTTGCAGATAATGACGTCTATTTTTCAGATGCATCGGGTAATAAAACTATGGATTTGATAAAAAATAGCGGCTCAGTCATAAAACGATTATCAGCAGATCATCTCGAAGCTTCTGTAGTATTGAATGATATTGATAACACGACACTGGATCAACGCGCCTTAGACGCTAAACTGATTGAGAACAAGATCAAACCCGAGCTACAAGTCTTTGTCGTAGATATATGGAGAGGCAGGATGTACGCCGATGCGGTTGCAAAGATTGCACTTAAACATAATCCAGAAGTAAACTTCAAAGATGTTCGGTCAAAGGCGTATGCGGATTTCTTAATAAGAACAATTGCGGTATCGTCAACGCTTACTACAGGTGACCAACCTGTGTTTGCGCGAATGCGAGATGGTAAAGCTGATTTTGCGTTAGAAGCATAGTATTTATTTTTGCAGCAACTTTATTGCATGTCGCTGACTAGCGACGGATACTTTAGACCCATTGACCGCTATTTATAAAAGCGTTATCAATGATGCTGCGGCCAACACAAAACAACCTAAGTATCAACTAAATCTTAATATGGCTAGATGACGCTACGGTTCTTAACGTGTCTACTCCGCAAGGTAACCACAAACACTTTACAAACTGTCCAACAGCGTATACTCTTGTCATATTAACTAAGTGGAGGTTCCAAATGTTTGGACGACGCAAGACAGCTGCCTTAGTGGCCGAGTTTCTTGGTACTGGTGTATTAACCCTATTACTATTGAGCGTACAACGATCAACTATCGGTGTGCCATTCTTTATCGGCGCTATTGCCGGGTTGGCACTTGCTGCTATGGTGCTAGCCTTTTGGCGAGTTTCTGGTTCTCACTTCAACCCAGCTATTACGATTGCCATGTGGACGGCTCGCCGTATCACCGCTATCCGTGCCTTAGGTTATGTTGTTGCCCAAGTACTAGGTGCCTTAGGCGCTTACTACTTATACGTATTCTTCGTAAAGAACAACCTACAACCACTCGAAGGTAAATTCAGCGGCAATGTTATGACGGCTGAAGCTGTCGGCGCTGGTTTACTAGCATTAGGCTTTGCTGCTGCTGTTTACCAACGTTTCACAGCCGGTATGGCCGCTGCTGCAACCGGTATTTCGTACATGTTAGCCAGTGTCTTATCGTCTGGTGCGCCGTCATCATTCGGTTTAGTAAACCCTGCCTTAGCTTTGAGCGTCGTTAACCCGGGTTTCACCTTTTCAGTTGAATCATGGGTTTTAGCATCTTATGTTCTTGGACCTATCATTGGTGCTATCGTTGGACTTAATTTGTACAAGTTACTTTTCGCGACACCTAACGGTGCCGTTGTTGGTGACGCTACTGACAATACGACTGCCCTGGCAGCCGTAGTCAAGGCTAATCAAGCCGAAGTCGTTCAAACGACAACTACGGTTGTAAAGCCAATTCGTAAAGCCCGTACGACTACATCTACTAAGACTAAGTCGACAGCTGTAAAACGCGCACCTCGCAAAAAGAAATAAGCTAAGTCTTATTCATTAAAAAACCCGGGTTATCCCGGGTTTTTTAATTGGTTAATATTCTATATTAGGCCAGAAATCAAATCGTCTTCAAAGGCGGTTATACCTGATATATCGGCACTGTATTTAGAAATGTCAGGCAGATTCATTTCTTTGACATGATGCCAGACTGCGACCGCTAGGCTCTCGATTCGTTCGATTTCCTCTTGGGCTGGCACGAAGCCTAAGTACGTTTCTCGAGTCGTTTCAGCTTCGACGTAAATCATTCGGCTCTCGATTCGTTCGATGTTGGCAAATCGACTGGAACCACTAGCTAATAACGTGTAAAACAACAGCTGATTTCGGTGTTGCCAAGCTTTGACTACTTTCGTCTGATCTTTAGTTTCAAAGCTATTGAGCGATTTACCTGTTTTGTAATCAGAAATCAGCATTTGGTTATCTTTGACGAAGATATGGTCAAGTTTTCCACCGATACGAGCTTCCCCGATATAGATATCATTTAGGGTAACTTCAGCTAAACCGTCTTTTGGTAAACTGAAATCTTGTTGAGTGAAGAGACTGTTCAGTAATTGCTGACCCAATGTTAAATAACGACCGTAATCGTCTTCTGTTAAATGCTGTGATTTAAGTGAGGTCTCAAATTTAGCTAATACTCCCGTAAGGACTGTCATGTCATCATTAACCAGTTGTTGGCCCGTCTGCAGAGCGGCATGTATGGCCGTACCGTAGCTCATACTGGTTGAGGACGGACCAGGTAAACGTAACAGCTGGTTCTCCAAGAAAACTTGCGGACCGGCTGATGCCACATTCAAGAACTGTAATAGACCGGTCGAAGTCAGATAAAAATCTTCCAAACGGCTGGCCAGCAAAATCTTCTCGTCGTCAGTATGTAGGCGCGGCCATCGTAAAGCCGATTCAAGCACTTCGTGAGCTGGCGCTAACTGACTGCTGGAAACTTCAGTACCGATCATAGCATTAGTAACAAGTGGCGAAGCTAGAATGGTCTTGCCGTGTTCGTTACTGACATAACTCGTTATTACTACGGATTGCTTAGCCCGAGTTACAGCAACATATAGCAAACGGACGTAATCATCGAATAATTCACCATAGGGTTGAAGTGGCAAGTTAGCTGGCGGTTTACGGCTGACGTTTCTCGGTTGCCAACTATCCTCAACGACGTCTAAAATGTACACTTTATCAAATTCCAAACCTTTGGCTTTGTGGACAGTCATAAGTTGGATTGCTCGTTCGCCCGAAATGAACCAGGATTGATCAGTCACAGCACGACCTAGTCCTTTGTTCAAATCGATAAACCGCGTTAAGTCATCCAAAGTAGCCGATTCATTTTCTGAGAACTCATGACTCAAATCAGTCAAAAGTTTAATGCCAGACAAAGCGGTCATGTAATCGGAGTCGATCGCTTTTGTTAAATAGTATTCTTTAATTGGGCTAGTCAGATTTTCGCCAGGCCGTAAGCCGATCAGGTACTCTAGCATAAGTGGTAACGGCGCGTTGACTTGAGTCAGCCATAGCAACCACTTACCTAATGAACTTAAAGACTCATCGCTCGATTTAAGTAAGCTATCAAGCCAGCGTGGCTGGTGATAATTGTCGACAGCTATTTTCCATAAATCTTCTGACGATATGCCCCAGGCTGGGAATCGCAAGAGTTGTGCCAGGTGCTGATTTACACCTTTTTCATCGCCGTTAGAAATTGCCTGGATGGTTTTGATTAACTCGAAGATTAACATCACGACTTCTGACTCTAAGATGTCGTTTTGCTGTTCGTAGCTGATCGGTACGCCCAGCTCGTTAAGTAATACGCTGACGCGGCGCAAGCTGTCATGGCTACGGGCTAAGACTGCCACGCTATCACTGCCCTGTTTATCCCAATCTTTGGCTAGCTTCTCAGCAACAGCCAACAGTTCGTGATCTCGGGTCGGGTACTGAAAATGGTCAATGACTCCGGCTGCGACCGAGCTGACGGCTGTCAATATCTTACTCAGTTCTGGACGACGATGGACTAGTCGCTCGTCGGCCTGCTCGATGATGGCCCGCGATAAATCTAGGACCGCCTGGGTCGAGCGATAGTTATCCTGCAAGACGATTGTTACAACTGACGGATAAGTTTCCTGGAAATTAAGCATGTTACTTAATTCGGCGCCGTTAAAGCCATAAATAGATTGATCATCGTCGCCTACGACCATCAGATTAGGTTGCTCACCATTGCTTTCATGGGTTGAGACCAAATGGGCTAGCTGTAACTGGGCAGCGTTAGAGTCTTGGAATTCGTCAATCAGGACGTATAGGAATCGCTCTTGAACTGCGGCTAACAAGTCAGGCTGTTGCTGCAGCTGACTGATGACTTCGACAATCATGTCGGCGTAATCGTAATAGCCGCGGGCGTGTAGGGCGTCCCGGTAATCGGCGTAGACATCAGCGACAGCTAACCACCAGTCATTGCGGCGACGTTCGTCGAACATACCTTTCTGACCGCTGATGGTCTGGATCCAACGTTTCTTCCACTGCCCGGTATTGGTCGTCTTGCCACTACCGGCGTCGGCAGTTAGTGCCGACTCTAGACTTACTTTGATAACAGCACTAAGTGACTTCAAGGGCTTGATGACCTCATCGATGTCATCGTCAGGCAAAGCCATGACGGCAGCTTTGATGTCCGGCAACCGCTTGGCGCTTAAAGGTGCGCTAAGTATTTCTGCCAAGGCCGGCTCGACTAAGTTCAGGTAAGCCGAATTGTAATTGATCATGGCGGCTAATTTAGCTGGTGTCAGACCAGCTTCTTTAGCTAGGTTGATTTGTTTTTGGACATCAGTGACGGCAGTCAACGAGCCGGCAAAACGACTAGCCAGCGGATTATCTAACGGGAGCGAACCGAGGATGTCGCGAACGATTTCGATTTGAATCGCGTCCGGCGCCGTACTTAGGCGTGCGCCATTCCAGAAATAGTCAGGATACTGATTCATGATTTCAGCGGCAAAACTGTGAAAAGTTCGAATGACGACACGGTGGGCCGAGGGACCAATCAAACTATTTAGTCGTGAGCGCATATTGGCAGCAGCAAAATTCGTAAATGTCAGGCATAAGATGCTGCTGGCCGATGTATCGGTCTGACGAAGAATATTGGCAACACGCAAACTAAGTAGTTGAGTCTTTCCAGTGCCTGGTCCGGCTAAAACCATGACGGGGCCTTCTATAGTATCAACAGCTTGTTGCTGACGCGAGTTTAGCTTGTCGTATTCATCTCGGAATTTATATGCCATACCGATATTGTACTAGTTCAGTAATTTGTCGTCTAACTTAAGAAGCGATGACTAACGACGCCGGCCACGACAAAACCATCAATGACTAACCAAAGCGCATTCGAAATAATAATCGGTTTTATACGGTGGATGTAACCATACATTAGAAATAACAAGGCGAAGAACATGAAACCGATCCACGAAAAAAGCGAGACGCCGGCAATATTGCCTGACAAAACGCCAGCCACCTGGGGGATGCCAAATAGAGGGCTGATAAAAGCTGCCACGACGATCGTCCGGTCAAAAAAATTAATCTGACGTTTTTTGCTGATGTGATGTAGGGCGATATGGTTGTTGCGGGACATATTAGTTTCTTCTGGAAGCTAAAGCGATATTACAGACAACACAGGTTTCTTGATATTCGAACTCTGTTAGCCACTGCTTGGTAGCAACTTGCCAAGGTTCTAGATCGTGGAAGCCGATTAAGTCAGCTAAAGTCCGTAGTAAGTAGCCTAAGCGTCCGTACAGTCGAAACTTACCATAAGTCACGGCAGCCCAGTTTTTGCCGGCTGGTATGACGGTAACCGGTTTCTTAGCTTTATAGCTGTGCATGTCTTTTCCGTCAGCTCGTCGGATCAGGTTCTCGCCAACGAATTCACCATCATACAGCGCGGTTTGAGCCATGCCGCTATACGGTGTGTTTGCGTTATCACCAATCACAAAAACGTTTTCTTCAGTTTGGAGGTAAGTGTCGACGCCGACTTTTCCCCGTCCCATCATGACAAAGTGGTTGTCGGTAAAGAACGGATTGTTAGTCACACCGGCTGTCCAAATAACAGTGTGGGAACGGATCGGCTTGCCGCTGACTGTCAATTCATCCGGAGTTTGACCTTGGACGATGCTGTTAACGTGCAGTTTGACCTTTAGTTTACGCAGCCGCTTACCGACTGATCGGCTGACATCTTTTGGTAGTCTTGGCAGTAAAGTCGGCGCGGCCTCGATTAAATCGACGTGAATCTTTCGGCGCGGTAAACCGTGCCGTTTCATGACTCCTGTCAGATAAGCCGGTAATGAACCGGCCAGTTCGATGCCGGTCGGACCAGCTCCGATAATCACGTAACTCAGGTCTGGCTTACGTTCGTCAATCAGCTGCTGATGTAGATGTTCTTTTAACTTTTCGACTTCGTCTTGAGACTTTATGCTGTAAGAGTAATCTGGCAAGCCTGGAATTCCAAAATAATTCGTGACGACGCCTAAAGACAGGATCAATGTTTCATAAGCATAGTTAACTTCTGCTTCAGTAATGATCATCTTACCTTTGCGATCAATGTCAGCGGCGCGGCCTTGGACAAGTTTGACTGGTTGATTCTTGAAAATGGTCGACAAACTGATACTGGAGTTAGCCCGGGTACCGCCGGTCGCAGTGTGGTACAAAGCTGGATAGTATCGAAAGTCAGTTTCATCGCTAAGCAATGTCACGTCGAATCGAGAGTCCGACGACAACTTCAAAGCCGCCTTTACTCCGCCAAAACCGCCACCCACTATTAAAACTTTTTCTTTTTTCACGTTAGCTAATACTATAGACAAAGCATAAGAATCTTGCAACAGTTAGCCTAAGGAGTTAAAATAAGCCCAATGGATCAATTCAAACAAACAATTCTTGATAAAGGCTTCAAGGGTGAAATCGATGACACGACAGTGACTCGGGATTTTTATAGTCATGATGCTTCCCTGTTCGAAATCAAGCCTCAGCTGGTTGTCTTCCCAATAGACTCCGCCGACGTTCAATTGTTAGTTCAGCAAGTCGCGGCCAACAAAGCAACGGTTGCTGATTTATCACTCACGGCTCGTAGTGCTGGTACCTGTATGTCCGGTGGTGCCATCAACGACTCGATCATTATGGACTTCACGAAGCACTTTAATAAGATCGGGCACGTCACGGCTACGGAAGGCCAAGCCCAACCGGGAGTCTTCTACCGCGACTATGAAGTCGAAACCCTGAAACAAGGTTCCCTAATGCCCTCCTACCCGGCCTCACGGGATATGGCCGCTCTAGGCGGAATGGTCAATAACAATGCCGGTGGCGAAAAATCGCTTGAATATGGCAAAACCCGCGACTTTGTAAATTCTCTGCAAGTCGTCTTTGCTGACGGTAAAGAATACACTGTCAAATCACTTACGAAAACCGAGTTAGACGTCAAGATGGCCCAGGGTGATTTCGAAGGCGATATCTACAAAAAAGTTTACGACCTATGTGAAAAAAAATATGATGTCATCAAAGCGGCTGAGCCGAATGTTTCTAAGAACTCGATGGGCTACAACATTTGGAGTGTCTGGGACCGCGAGACCGGCATCTTCGATCTGCAGAAACTGATTGTCGGTTCACAAGGTACCCTGGGAATTACGACGGACATAACTTTCCGATTAGTTCCAGCTAAAGCCCACTCAGGAATACTAGTCCTATTCTTAAAAGATATTAATAAGTTAGGTGAACTAATTCCAAAAGTTTTGGAGTCTAAGCCAGCAACATTCGAATCGTTTGACGACAAAACGCTATTTTTATCAATCCGTTTCATGCCCAGCTTTTTGAAACTACTAGGACCTGCTAAATTTATCCACCTGTTAGTTACCTTGATCCCCGATGGCCTACAACTCCTCCGTGGTATACCAAAGCTGATTCTCATGATCGAATTTAATGGCGACACCGAACAAGAAGTCCGTGACAAAATTAAAGCCCTACACAAGACTCTTGGTAAGCACCGCGCCCGATACGAGATCAACGGTTTTGAAGAAGATCCGACCGAAGCTAAAAGTGAAAAGTTTTGGATTATGCGCCGTCGCAGTTTCCAATTATTGCGTAGCAAAGTCAAAGACAAGCACACGGCTCCATTCATCGACGACTTGATCGTTAATCCGGAACACATGCCGACATTCTTGCCGGAATTACGCGCAATCATCAAGAAGTATAAATTGTTCGCTACGATTGCTGGACATATGGGCGACGGCAACTTCCACATCATACCTTTAATGAAACTCGAAGATCCGAAAGAGCGCGCCAAGTTGCTGCCATGCATGAAAGAAGTCGACGAATTAGTTTTGCGCTACAACGGTTCTTTGGCCGGCGAGCACAACGACGGCCTGATCCGAGGACCATGGCTTGAGCAGCAATTCGGCAAAGAGGTTCTAGGAATCTTCAAAGAAACTAAAGCTATCTTCGACCCGGCCAATATATTTAATCCGCACAAGAAATCTGACGCCGACTGGGATTACAGCTTTGATCATATCCGCGACCACTTCTAGATAAGGCTGTCGACAGATATCGCGACGCTCTGGGCAACGATGACGATAAGCGAGAATAAGAATAACTGTCTGGCCCATTTTGAACTATCTTTAGCCTTAAAGCCACGTATCGCAATGTTCAGCCAATAGCCACCAAGAACCAACATAAGCGCTGCGTAATACCAGCTCGTATAATCAAATATGGTCAATGCCAAACTGACTACAGTGAAACCAACTATGTAAATTAAAATCTGAAGCTTAGTCGCAAGCAAGCCTTTTTTAGCTGGTAGTACAGGGATATTGGCTGACTGATAATCTTTAAGACGGTATATCGCGATAGCGAAGAAATGGGGCATTTGCCAAAAGACTAAAATCAAAAATAATATGATAGCTGCCGCATCAAGCTGGTTTGTAACGGCAACGTAGCCCACGACGGGTGGCACAGCACCGGAAATGCTGCCTACGACAGTTCCCAACGTAGAGCGACGCTTATAATAGCCGTAGACGTAGACATAAAAGACGTAACCGATTAGGGCGATTATCAACGTCAAGACATTTGTGAAGAGGGCTAATACGGCCGAACCAAGAACCAGTAATCCGATGGCGAAATACATGGCTGAACGAACTGAGATCACGCCCGAAACTAAAGCCCGCTTGGCTGTCCGTGACATATGCTTATCAATTTCCCGGTCAAGCAGGTTATTACTGACACAGGCCGCCGCTATAACTAGACCTAAACCGACTAATACGGCTAAACCAATAGCCAGTTCGATATTCTTCTGAGAGGCCAAGAAGAATCCGGCTGTAGCAACAATCAGATTGCCGCGAATGATACCGGGCTTGGTCAGTATGTAATATGCTCTAAGTCGGGCCTGGACGGTCATTGTACTTATGATAACAGAGCGCTACTTAGTTTCGTATACGGCAAAGGTGCCGACTGCCTCAGGCCGCTTGTTATCGTGGAACTGGTAAGTCCCTATTTCCGACAAAGTGATCGTCTTGGTGCGATTCTTGCGAAGGTCAATTCCTTGCAAGCCGGCATAGACAGAATGGTCGTCATGCGTACCAAAAGCAAGATCGACCTCAGTTCCGCTGTTTTCCGAAAAAGTCAGGGTGTCACACTGGGTCGCAACAGTGACTAAGGGGTCAATTCTGCCGTCTTTAAAGCTGACCTTGTGGTTCGTGTAGCGACCTTTACAGGCACCCGTCTTTTCGCCGCCGACTTGGTAGATTCCTTCGCTGTTGACTAAGCGTTTAGTCTGCTCTGACGATGCTACATTACCATGCAAGTTATTGATGATTACAATCGACCCGGCAACGACAATCAATATTGCTACGATAGTACCGAGAAAAAAGTATAGATTCCAACGCGGCTTCGGGCCGCGGCCTAAATGAAGGAAAAAGACGACCTGGACGATTAATTGGAGAACTGCAAAAGCCATAATTGTAAGTAATAGCGTTTGTCCCGTGAAAACCTGATTGACGACTAAATAGTAAGGAATCAGTGTGAAGACTAATGAGAGGATATAGCCGACCGTATACGAAACCATCGACTTATGTTCAACGCTATGGTGATGATCAGAATTGCTCATACGAATGCTCCCAAGTAAACAATCGTGAAGATGAATATCCAGACGATATCCAAGAAGTGCCAAAATAGGCTTATCAGGGCTAATTTACGAACCATGTTGGAGTTTAATCCGCGCTTGACGATATAGCCGAGGGTTACGGCAATCCATAACAAGCCGGAAGTGATGTGTAAGCCATGCGTACCGACTAGGACGAAGAAGGCCGAAGTGAATGCGTTTGTCTTTAAAGTCTGCCCCTCATGGATAAGTTCGGTAAATTCTTTCATCTCGAGACTTAGGAAGATTGCTCCAAGAATAAATGTTATACCGAACCAGAGGATAGTCTGAAACTTATCGTATCGCCGTGCAGCTATCATTGCGATTCCACAAGTAAAGCTACTGGTCAGTAGTAACAGTGTCGATTGCAGTGCTAAAGGTAAGCTTAATAGGTCACGGGCAGTTTCGCCACCAACGACATTATTATGAAGTACGGCGTAAACGGCGAACAGGACCGAGAACATGATCAGATCAGTCATCAGGTAAATCCAGAAGCCGAACATCGTCCTGTCGTTGGCAGCGGCCTCGTGAGCTTCGTGAGCGGCGCGTGCTTCGTTCTCTACCATGACTTCCACTTTCGCTTACGGATTATGTCCAAGGCGAATTCATAAACGTATTTCATGAATTCCCAGACGCTCATGTCGGCTTCGTCAGTCACGGCCTGGGCATCGTGTTGATAGGACTTAACCTTGGCCGCTAACTCTTCTTCGTGTTTCCTGACAGCGGCTGCCGGCAAGATATACTCAGGTTCATCATTAAAGCCTCGGATGATAAAGACGACGATGATACCGAGGAGTGATACTACGATCAACCAAGTGACGTGCCAGACAAAACCGAAGCCGGCTAGGAAGGCGAAGATAGAAATATAGATACCGACGCCGGTATTCTTCGGAATGACGATGTCTTCATAAACTGGTTCATGTTTAGCTTGCTGTTTTATGTCCAATAAGGCATCTCGGGATTTGACGTGTGGAATGACGGTAAAGTTGTAAAAGGCCGGTGGCGAAGCTGTAGCCCACTCTAAGGTCCGGCCGTTCCACGGATCACCTGTCGTGTCACGTAAGCGGCGTTTCTGAATCAGGCTGGCTAATATCTGAATGACCTGCAGAACTAGACCTAAGCCGATTATCAGTCCCCCGATCAACATCAGGATAAAGAACGGTTGCCAGCCGGTCTCAGCGTCATATCGGTCGAGACGGCGGGTGGCACCCATAAAACCAAGTACATACATCGGAATGAACGACATGCAGAAACCAATTATCCAACACCAAAAGGCGTTGCGACCGATCCGCTCGTTGAGACGGAAGCCAGCAATCTTAGGAAACCAATAACTGATGCCGGCAAAAATACCAAACAATACACCGCCGATGACATTAGAGTGGAAATGCGCAACCAAGAAAAGACTGTTATGCAGTTGGAAGTCGGCTGGTGGAAAAGCTAATATCAAGCCGGAAATACCTCCGATAGTGAAAGTTATCACAAAACCTAGGAACCAAAGCATCGGAGTATCGTAGCGAATCATCCCCTTATGCATAGTTGCGATCCAACTAAAGAAAAGCACGGCTGTCGGAACGGCTATTACTAAAGTCACTAAGCCGAAGAAGGCATTAACGTCGGAACCTGCGCCCATCGTAAAGAAGTGATGTAGCCAGACCGATAAAGCTAAGGCGGATACGCCTGCCATGCCAAAGACATTGGATTTATAGCTGGCAATCGGCTTCCGGCTGAAAGTTGAAACAATCTCCGAGAACACTCCAAAGGCCGGTAACATCAAGATGTAGACTTCCGGGTGGCCCCACATCCAAATCAAGTTGGTGTACATCATCGGGTCGCCGCCCGCGGTGGCTGTAAAAAAGTGTGTGCCCAAGTAGCGATCGAAAAACATTAAGAATAAAGTAGCTGTCAGGATTGGGAAGACGGTTAAGGCCATCAACATGCTGAACAGCGATCCCCACGTAAATAATGGCATCTTCATCAGAGTCATGCCTGGTGCACGCATCTTCAGAATGGTCAAAATAAAGTTAATCGCTCCTAACGTCGTTCCGACACCCGAAATTTGGAGACTCCATATCAAATAATCGACCCCTACCCCGGGACTAAATTCTGGGCCGGATAATGGTGCAACGGCTAACCAACCAGTTGCGGCATATTCGCCCCCGAAGACAAAGAAGACGTTGACCATCACGGCTCCGGCCACGTATAACCAAAAACCCAGAGTGTTCATAAAAGGCGAGGCTAAATCTCGGGCGCCGATCTGCAGAGGCACGATGTAATTAATTAAACCGAAGATAAAGCCCATGGCCACGAAGAAGACCATGATATTGCCGTGGGCTGTAAAGATCTGCTGGAAGTGATCTGCCGAAAGGTAGCCGTTATTTCCCGACGCCACCGCCTGCTGGACCCAGATCATTAAGACCTCGGCCCCACCACGCGCTAACATGAAAGCGGCAACCAAGAAGTACATGATGCCGATTTTCTTAGGATCGACTGAAGTCAGCCAATCATTCCAAAGCCACTTCCAGCGCTTAGTCCGGGTCAAAAAGATCGCCGCGATGATTATCAGACCTAGGTAAGCAATAGTGCCCCCTATGGTGAAGTATTCATGCGGCAAAGCATCCATGTTCAATCGGCCGAGGAAGAATTCTTTCATTAGTGGCCACCCCCGTGTTCTGATTTACCGTGTTTGCTCGATCCGGCATATTTCATGATGGCAGTACTGTAAAGCGTATTGTCGACCGGTGAATAAAATGACACCTGATTGTCTTCACTTGGTTTAAGTAACTCTTTATAAGTTGCTTTGTCTAGTTCACTGGGAGTTCGTTTCGTAGCTTGGACCCAAGCTTCAAAATCAGCTGCGCTGCTTACTTTAGTCGTAAATGTCATGCCCGCGTATCCTGCACCGTTGATCTCGGCTGATTTTCCTTGGTACTCACCTTTTTCATTGGCAATCAGATTTAACTGATTGACATGCCCTGTCATGGCATAAAGTTGTCCACCAAGATTTGGGATCCAAAATGAACTCATCGGGGCTTCGTCGGCGATCAAGTCAAAGACAACTGGGACGTCTTCCGGAATCTGGACGTAATTGACGGTCGCAATTTGCTGATCAGGGTAAACGAATAGCCACTTCCACTGCATGGCTGTAACTTGAATAGTAATTGGCTTAGCGTTAGAGGAGATAGCCTTGTTGGGCTGAAGCTTATGAGTTGCCGGGACTAACCCTAAAGCTAATATGAACATGAACGAAGCTGGCAGAGCCCAAATGATAAAATTAAACAACTTACCTCGCTCGGCTTCCGGATGATATTTGGCTTTGGTGTTGGACTCACGGTATTTCCAGGCCATGAAGTAAAGGAGTATAAGAGTCGGTACGGCAATTGCTAAAATTACGACCGTGGCAAATATGATCAAACTGCGTTGTTCGTCTGCAATAGCGCCTTTGGTATGTAGCACGGCGACGTTTTTGCCGCGTAACATGACGGCTAAAGTTAGACCTAACAAGCTTAGTCCACTGACGATAAGCACTAAGATCTTAGCTAAACCTAAACCGTTTGTCTGTTTCTTTTTCATCTCGCTAATGAATATTATAGCACTTATGCTTTGTAGCTAAAGAGCTATCTCGTTTTTAAATGTTCAATTGTCTTTTTTGCTTGAGAGCCGAAGATACCTATAGCCAGAAGCAAGAGCATCGAGACGTAAACAGCCCTATCGAGGAGACTTGCGGCCACGACTGTAATGTTGGGAATATTGTGAAGTTGTTGCGTCGCTAAGACAAAACTCTCTCGGAAGCCGATAGCCCCCGGCGTGATTGATACGAATAAAGCAAAGTTAGCCGCACCAGTATACGTAATGGCTTGATGTAAAGTTATCTTTGGGTCGACTGATTTGAGTTCGATATAAAAAATCGCTATCAGTATCATGACCTGCAAGGCGGTGGCGCTCGCCGTCAAAATAACCCCGCGCTTATTTAACGTCTTTATTTCCATGATCCGTTTGCTGGGTAAATTACTTAGGGCTAGTAGTCCGATTAGTCCGATAATTCCGAGTACTAAAGCCCACCAGCCGACTAATCCTGACAGTAAGCAAATCCAACTAAAGAATGCGTAAAAAAAGTAATAAACCAAGCTGGCTAAGGCATAGCGCTTCAAACTGACCTTATGACGCTTCTTAAGATAAATTGCTCGGAAGGCCGGACCGCTTTGTAATGGCCCAAAAAAGTTGATGATTGACGAATAAGCCGTGACTAACATCGTTTCTCCCCTTGGTAACGTGGCACTGGCTAAAACTAAGCTACCCCTGAATATCAGCCATAAGCTGACCATGAATAATAGGTATAGCCCGAGTAATAAAAATATCAAACTTATTGATGTGGTCGCTAATTGATCAATGATCTTGGGGTTATTCCCAATAAATATGCCGGCCGCTGCGGCCGTGGTAACTAGGACGAGGACGGCAAGCAGATTTCGGACCGTGCGGCGATTCATATGCGTATTGTACTGTTAGATTCGTCAATCGGCTATTGTTGCGTATAATTACTGACAGTTTATGCAACGCCTATATTGTTTCCTAGCCTCAGACTTATTCTACCGTTTGATAATCGCCGTAGCTGTCCTGTCGGCGCTTTGGATTGCATTGACGGCTGGCTATCCGATGGCTTTTGACGAAGATTTCCACTTAGGTTTGATTCGACTTTACGCCGAACACTCTTCGCCATTCTGGTCAGCCCAACCAGCCGGTGGCGATGCCTTTGGCGCTGTCGCCCGAGACCCATCATATCTGTTTCATTGGCTGATGAGCTTCCCTTACCGTTTCCTCGGCTTATTTACCGACAATGAGTCAGTTCGAATTATTCTCATGCGATTCTTAAATATCGGTTTATTCGTAACATGCTTACCGCTCTTCAGGAGACTGCTCGTCCGAGCTGGCGCATCACCCGCCTTAGCTAACGGCAGCTTAGCTTTATTCGTTATGATTCCGATCGTCCCGATGGTGGCCGGTCAGATAAATTATGACAATCTACTTTTGCCAGTGACTGCCCTGTTCCTTATCAAAGCCTTAGCACTACGTGATAGTAACGTCAAAATCCGCGGGCCGATCTTTATTCAGCTGGTAAGTCTTGGTATTTTCGGTAGTCTTATAAAATTCGCATTCCTGCCGATTTTTGTAGCTGTCGTCGCTTGGACGCTGTGGACCATCCGGCGCGACTGGTTAGTCAGACGAAAATATATTAATTCGCTTAGTAAATATATTAGAACGACTGCTGGAATATTAACCGTGTTAACTTTGCTCGTTTTGAGCGGGTTAGCTATTGAGCGTTACGGCGTCAACCTGGTCCGCTACGGTGATCCGATACCAGATTGTGGCAAGGTTCTGGCCTTAGAAAACTGTCAGTTCTATGGCCCATATTATCGTGATTATATGCTTGCCGAAAACCGGACCAATTTTGATACCGATCCCGTTTTCTTCGTCCAAGAGTGGTTCTTCGGCATGTGGTTACGAACTTTCTTTGCCGTCGACGGGCCACTGACTGGCTTTCAAACTAGAGGGCCCTTGGCTGTCCCGGCTATAACTGCCATCGTAATAATGTCGCTAAGTGCCATCGCCCTGTTGAAATACGGACGTCAATTATATCGTTCGCTACCGGCCGCTGTCAGTCTATTCGGCTTTGTCGGCCTGACCTACATTGGGGCGGTCTTCGTGCAACAATACAAGGCTTATCTGCATACGGGCGTACCGGTCGCCTTAAATGGTCGTTACCTCCTCTTGATCATCATCCCAGTAATCTTCTTAGCCGCTTTAGCCACCGGATATTTGCTACGCAGTAATCGCACCGCTAAGACAGCCCTCTTGGCGCTTGTCTTGATCTTGTCAGCTTACGGCGGCGGCGTCTTGACGTACATCATACGCAGTAACGATGCCTGGTACTGGAATAACTCGGTTGTCCGACAGGTCAACCACAGTGTCAAAGACTATGTCGGACCACTCATTTTAACGAGCAACAAGCCTAACTTGTTTCTGCGCTAATTTATTTAAATCGGAAGCGTTTGGTTTGTTCGAGATTGTCCTCAATCAAAATCCGGTTGATGCGGATTAAGTCGGCGATGATATTCATGACGATACACAAGAATGAGCAGATCATAATAACCGAGCCGACTAACAATGATTGGATATGACCGGCGGTCGAGCCATCCTCTAGGCTGAGAATGATGAAACGAGCAAACGGGATCGAGCCTAGTATGAACAATAGAAAAGCCGAAGTTCCAAACACCATGTAGGGCTTGTACATAACGTAAGCTCGGATTATCGTGATGGCTGATTTGTAGACGTGCTCCCAAGTTGATTTAAACAGGCGGGACTCACGCAGTTTCGGATTAGTTACGACCGGTACGCTGACGATGCCCAAGCCTTTATTGCCGGCTTGAATGATAGTTTCCATAGTGTAGCTGAAGCGTGTGATAGTGTTTAAACGCAATAACGAATTCTTCGAGTAGGCCCGAAAGCCACTGGGCGCGTCCGGTACGTCGGTGCCACCGGCTATATTGACGACCCGGCTGCCGAAACGTTGTAAGGCTTTTTTAAAAGGCGAGAAATGGGCAATTGTATTGGTCTGACGATCAGCGACGACGATATCAGCTTTGCCGCTTAATATCGGCTGAACGAGATCACCTATCCGGTCCTGGGGGTACTGGTTGTCGCCGTCAGTGTTTACGACAATGTCGGCTCCATGGCTCAAAGCAAACTGTACGCCATCATGGAACGACCGACCCAGACCCTGTTTCTGTGGGTGATGAACGAAATAAGTGACCCCATGGGCTTTAGCGACGGCTACGGTGTCGTCGGTCGACCCATCATCAATGACAAGAACGATAATCTCTGAGATGCCGGGAATCTTCTTCGGAATTGATTTTAGGACCAATGGTAAGGTTTCAGCTTCGTTTAGGCACGGGATCTGGACTACTAACTTCATAATTAATTAACAGTATAACAAACTACGGCCATCGCCATCGTTAAATAGGTGATATAATTGGGTGAATCTGATGGCTTATTTGCAAAGAACACAAAAAGACAGTAATAAACCGTCCCGTCCTATAACTGGGCAGGATATTATTGCGCCGAAAAAAAAACCGAATTTTCCAAGCGTCGGCATGACTTTGCCGAGTTATTCAAAATCAACTTTGCCACCTCCTGTAGCGTCGGCCAAAACAGTTAAGGTCAAGCCACCCAAAAAAAAATGGAACTGGGTCAAACGGATATCAATCGGGTTTTTGGTCATCTTACTGATTGGTGGTGTCTGGCTAGGCGGTAAATTCATCTATAACGCTCAGAAACTCTTCGGCGGAAGTTTGTTAGGCATCTTACAGACTACTAAATTAAAGGGTGAGGACACGGGGCGTGTCAACATCCTGTTAGCCGGAAACTCGGCTGATGATGTCGGCCATAACGGTGCCGAACTGACGGACTCAATCATGATTCTTAGTATTGACCCTGTTAATAAGACCGCCTACACCCTCAGCGTCCCCCGCGACCTATATGTCGAGGTCGGAGATGATGGTTTTCAAAAGATTAATAGCGCTTACGTTACAGGTGAAGTCAATGAATTTAGCGAGAATACTTATCCGGCTGGTGGTATGGGTCAGCTAGAACAAGTCATCGAGGATAATTTCGGCGTTAATCTACATTATTTCGCGTTAGTAAACTACAATGCCTTACGGCAAGCCGTCGATGCTGTCGGTGGCATTGATTTTACGGTCAAGAGTAGTGATAAACGAGGACTTTTCGACCCGAATATTGACTATACTAATAATAAGCCTTTAGTAAAGTTGCCTAACGGAGTTAGTAAATTGAATGGACAGCAAGCGCTTAACCTTGCTCGAGCCCGCGGCGATTCTAGTCGTGCTTATGGCTTCCCGATGGGTGATTTTGACCGGGCTAATAACCAGAGGGCTATGCTGATAGCTCTTAAAACTAAGGCTGTCAGCGCCGGTGTCTTATCTAATCCTGCCAAATTAAGCAGTTTAGCTGATGCTATTGGTGACAATGTCACGACTGATTTAAAGGTCGATGAAGTCAAACGGCTTTATGAAATTACCAAAGATATAAATAATGCCAGCATCAAATCTGTCAGCTTGAACGATGCCGACGGGGTTAACTTATTAGCTAATTTCCAGACCCCAAATGGCGCATCGGCGTTGATTCCAGCTGCTGGTCGGACTGACTTCAGCGATATTCAAAGTTTTCTTAAACGGCTTAATTCCCGCGACCCTGTCGTCCGTGAAGCCGCGAAAGTCGTCGTCTTAAACGCAACTGACACGTCCGGCTTAGCCGGTTTAGCCAGAACTAAACTTTTGGCGAAGAACATAAATGTTGTTGACGTCGGCGATGCCAAGGCTAACCAAGCAACTACTACGATTATCGACTTAACTACTACGACTACTGCCAAACCGGGCACAAGAAAGATCCTATCGACTAATTTCGGAACATCAATCACAACGACCAACCCATATGGCGAGCAATATGATGCCGACTTCATAATAGTCTTAGGCGCTAACGAAATTCCAAAACTGATAGAAAAAGAACTTTAATACTACCCCATATGCAAATGGCAGTGTACACTAAATGTTATGTCTGATATTGCAGTCCGAAAACTCGATACTTTTGTTGGCAGACACCCGACTAGGGCCTTCAAAAAGGGTGAGATTATCATATTTCAGGGTGAAGCGCCCCGGAGCGCTTTCGTAGTAAAAAGTGGTATCGTCAAAGCTTACAACTTGAGTGTCAATGGCGACGAAAAGCCAGTCGACTTCTACGGTAATTACTCTTCATTTCCAAGTAGCTGGATTTACGGCAAAGTTCCTAGTGCAATTTATTATTACGAAGCCTTTACACCTGAAGTGACTCTTTACGTCGTAGAACGCGAGGCTTACGTCAACTTCATCAAATCCGACGATGATTTACTCTTTAATGAGCTGCAATCACATGTTTCTAGTCAATTAGGTCAATCAATGCGCCTGAATGCCTTGCAACACTCCAGAGCTAGCGATAAGCTGGTCTACACCCTTCATTATTTAGCTTTGAGCCATGGTAAGACAATCAGCCCTCAATTAGTTGAGATAACCTTGGATTTAACCCATCAGGATTTTGCTAATCTGACTGGCTTGACCCGTGAAACGGCTGCCACAGAACTGAACAAGCTTAAACACCAAGGTGTTATATCTTACAGTAAGAACATGCCCTACCGGTTAGACTTGAACAAACTTATGAACTTGTTGAACGATCAGTATATTGCTGACGTCCAAATCAAACTGTAAAGCGAGCCTTCAGCTCTAAGCCGCAGCTTGGACTGAAGTGTTGTCTAAGGCTTCGTTGATGACTCGAGATAAGTTGTGCGGCGCTGTCCAGGATTTGATGATGCAGCGGTGAGCTCCTAACTTATACGATTCAGCAACTTCAGGAGAGTTTTCCATGTTGGTAAAGATTAAGACTTTAACATCCGGGTGCGCTTTTAGGTCGAAGTGCTGGAGGAATTCGAGGCCACCCATTATAGGCATTAGCAGGTCTAGTAATATTAGATCTGGTTGGAATTTGTTAAGTTTATCGAGGGCTTCTTGGCCATCGAAGGCGGACTCGACGACATGGTCCTGGCTGGACAGTATTATCGAGTATGCATTGTTGAGGTCTTTGTCGTCTTCGACAATCAGGATGTTAGCCACGCAGGACTCCTTAAGTTATATTTAGAGTTTAACATGCCTTTCGGCAGTAAGGTATAAGAATTTTCACTATTTACTTCTCAAACGGTGCTCTTTAGGTAATGTAAAGTAGAATCTAGTGCCTTTACCCTCCTCGCTGTCGAACCAAATAGTGCCCTCTAAACGCTCCAATAATCCCTTGACTAGATACAGACCAAGTCCGGTTCCAGTAGTCTCACGTTTAACAGTGTTTTGAGCACGGAAGAATTTACTGAAGACTTGATCGTGTGATTCCTTCGGTATTCCCCAGCCATTATCGCTGACGCAAACCAAGACATCTTTAGCCCGACCGGTTATCTCGATATTTACGGCGCCGCCTTCACTAGTATATTTAATGGCATTAGATACGAGGTTGGTAATTATTTCTTTAAGAATGAGATTATCAGTCCGTACACTGGTCGCCAGTTTTCCTGATTGAGTCAGCGACAAAGTTATCTCTTTTTCGCTAGCAGCTAAACTAAGTTCTTTGATAACTTCTTCGGAGGCCCTATCGACTTTTAGCATCCGGGTATTAATGACTATAGTCCCGCTTTCAATACGGGTGATGTTGAGCAAAGTACTGATTAGCTCATTCATCCGGTTAGTCGCACCGATAATAGTTCTGAGTGACTTTTTCTGGGCTGGAGTGACATCGCCCATATAACCATCGACTAACATATGGGAATAAGTCTTGATGGCTGACAACGGCGTACGCAATTGATGTGAGGCTAAAGATATAAACTCACTTTTCATACGGTCAATTTCTTCTTCAATCGTAATGTCGCGGAAGACTTCAATAGCGCCAATCGGTCGATTGGACAGCAGAATTGGTGAGACCGTACTCATCACCGGCAGTTTATCGCCATTCTTCTTGCGGTAAAATAGTTTTTGAGTCGTAGACTTGCCAGTTAAGAAAGCCTGGGTAATGGCGCGGTCGATCAAGTTGATCACGACGTTATTTTCGTCCAAAGCGACAATCTTTTTCGGGAACCATTCGCCTAATAGCTCTGCTTCTTCATAGCCAAGAACTTTTAAAGCAATCGGATTAATCCGTGTAATTCGTCCGAATTCATCAGTTGCGATGGCGCCTTCACCGATGCTGCTGAATAAGGCTTCAGCGTGTGCTCGTTGTTCGTCAGCTTGAACCAAATTGAGTGGTTTTTTACTTGCCATAATCCCTCTTAGGTTTAGCAGTGGCTAAACGGCGCAATTGTTCGGTATACTCTTCGACTATTTCACTATCTTCAGTAATCATCGATACGGCAATCCTTATCCAGTCGATGAGTTTAAGTAAATCAGCTTTCGACAGGTCCCTCGGTGATTTATTAAGGTGATTTCGGACCTGCCGATCAATAAATCTATCAGCGGCCGGACCTAAGTAAATATGGGTAACTTGGATGACTTTATGGTAAAGCGTAGCTGTCGTCATCTAGACTTCTTCAATCCGCTTTAGTTTGTTTGCCCCAATCGAAATGAGGATATATCCGGCGGCGAGGATTAACTGGATTAGAAATGCCGAAGCAAAGGCCAAGTTGATTGACATTTCGCCTTTAGATTTAGCTAGCGAATCTAAGAACTGTACGGTAATTGAAATTGCGATGACAATTGTGATTCCATAGCCGACATAGCTAAGTGCTTGGCGATAAAGCAGACCCTTGGAGTTCCTAGCGTAAGTAATCATTTCAAAAGTAGCGAGTAGTCCAACGAACCAGATATACAGGTACGGGATGATTAAACTTATCACTATTACCCATATAGGCAAGAAAAATTCGTTTTGCGTCGATGTGATCGAATCCAAACTTATTTCCTTCAGACTGACATATCCATAAACTAGCCCCAGTATTAAAAACAAAGCCGATATCTTACTTGCAACCATCGAATCTATCTTAGTTTTGGTAAGTCGGATTAACTGGCGCACGCTGACGGCGATGATAGTAAATCCAATCATGAGCATTATCAGGTTAAGATAATTTGTCAGAATGATACTTGCCGGTTTGAAGTCGGGATTAGTTTGACCTAATGTATAAAGAGATAAACCGGCTGTTGCCGTAAATGGCAGACCGTAGGCTAGCCAACCGCAGCCTTTGGCTAAGGTTCTATATCCATCTGCTTCGACAGAGCCTTCAATAGATTTGGCGTATTGTCTAAGTTTAGTGTAGGCGTAAAACGCTGCGTACCATATGCCAAGGAACGGCATAACATATAAGAAAAGCAGTATGTAGTATTTCGTATTAGTTAAATCATACGTATTTAGTATGGACTGGCTGGCCGGTAAAGCTAGAATCAGAGTAAGGAATATGCCTGTTAGCGCAAGGTAATGGGCCATCGGGTTGCGCATAAAATTCATGAGTTAAGTATACATATATATATGCGTCGACTGAAACATGAATTTCGCTTGGCAGGCCACCGTACGATTAGTACCTTAGTTACCTGCTTGTGCTTATAACAATGCTCAGTAATAATACACAGCATGATTACTGCGCAGTCACATCGCCCTAAGCGCAGCAATATACTCATCATAGGCCTGATCATAATTGCTATCTACATATTGCTTCCACAAGTCGGCAGTTTTCAAAACAGTCTGATTGTACTAAAGAATATTAATCTCTTACCAATCGGGGCTGCCTTACTGACTATTAGTGCGACTTTCTTTTTAGCTGCCTTAACTTATCGATTCCTGACACTCAAACCACTTCAGTATCACCGCACAGTCTTAGTGGCATTAGCCAACATGTTTACCAACCGTCTGTTGCCGGCCGGGACTGGCAGTATCGCGACCTTCTACCTATACCTGCGACGAAACAAACATACCGTCACTCAGGCTGGCAGCGTCATAGCCGTCAATAACTCTTTAGGCTTCGCAGCCCACATTAGCTTGCTTGGCGTGACATTCGTTTTATATCGGCAAGGTTTTTCTGGTTTTCAATTACCGTATATTGATTTTCGTCTCATCTGCTTAATTCTTGCGGTAATGTTAAGCCTGATATTGTTCTTAACGCTAAAAAAATCTTGGCATCGCCGTTTGCGGGCTAATTGGCGCCAACTAATCAAAAATATTAAATATTATTTTCATTATCCGACACGTTTGCTCGGTGCCTATTCATCATCGCTAACACTGACGCTATGCCACGCTGCGACATTATGGTTTTGCACTTTGGCGGTCGGCTTGGAAATCGGTTTCCTAACTGCCCTGGCGATATTTTCAATCGGAATCCTAGCTGGTACGGTTACTCCGACGCCCGGTGG
>Ga0326733_1000057_pt1 | contig 41082 bp, 27 predicted proteins | sample 14_GP2_308_FD_207946 | JGI IMG/M metagenome (GOLD analysis project Ga0326733, IMG submission 207946) | Glacier ice microbial communities from Ngari, Tibet, China - 14_GP2_30.8 | ecosystem: Environmental > Aquatic > Freshwater > Ice > Glacier | place: China: Ngari, Tibet | collected 2018-07-17
CATCAAAGCACCTCACTTAAAGAATGGCTGCTTGTTAAGGTATCTTGCACAATTTTCCCATCCAAAAAGCGCACTTGGCGTTTGGCGTGCTCAGCAATATCGGTTTCATGCGTCACCAAAACTATCGTAATGCCTTCTTTATTTAACTCGCCAAATAGCGCCATAATTTCTTCACTGGTCACGCTATCCAAATTGCCTGTTGGTTCATCGGCAAGTATTAATCGTGGATTATTCACCAGCGCGCGCGCAATGGCGACGCGTTGTTGTTGGCCGCCCGAAATCTGGTTAGGGCGTGAGTTGATGTGTTTACCTAAACCTACTTTTTCTAATAACACTTTGGCACGCGCATGGCGCTCTGGTTTTTGAATGCCCGAATACACCAAGGGCAGGGCGACGTTATCTAGCAAACTAGAGCGCGCCAATAAATTAAAGCCTTGAAACACAAAGCCAATGGTTTTATTGCGCACGCCGGCAACATCGTTTTCTGGCATAGTCGCCACCGCATGGCCATCCAAAACATATTGGCCTTTGGTTGGTTTATCCAAGCAGCCCAATATATTCATAAAGGTAGACTTGCCTGAGCCAGAAGGGCCCATAATCGCCACATAATCACCGTTATCAATCCGCAGATTGACATGTTTAAGCACAGGAAATGGCCCAGCGGCGGTTTGGTAATCTTTGTAAAGATTGCTCACCTCAATCACCGCTTTGGCTTCTGATTTATTAATTTGCATCATGCAGGCCTAGAACATTCTTGGTGCGCGTGATGTGCTGCCACTAGTTGGCGCTTGGCCGTTAGCCTGCAATTCGCCTACCACTACTTGGTCGCCCGCTTTTAATTCACTAGCCGTAATAGCAGTAGAGCGGCCGTCTGTTATGCCCACTTGCACCTTCACTAATGTCGGTTTGCCTTCTCTTAATATATAGATTTTGCCAGTGTTTAAATCTTGCGCTTGGCTGCCATTTTTACCGCCACCGTTTCTTTTTCTCTCACCATTTTGACCTGCGCCTGATTTTTTGCCGCTGCCAGTTTCATCTGTTTTTGGTTTGTAGCGCAAGGCTGCATTTGGCACCAATAATGATTGCTCTGCCTTGGCCACCGCAATATTTACATAAGCCGTCATGCCCGGCAGCAAGGTTAAATCGCTATTATCAACCGACACCACCACGTTATAAGTGACCACATTAGAAGTGTTGGTGGAATTTAAGCGCACTTGTTTCACCACACCTTCAAAGTTGCGATTAGGAAAGGCATCCACATTAAATTTAACTGGCTGACCTTCTTTAATTTTGCCAATATCAGCCTCAGTAAAGCTGGTATCAATTTGCATTTTGGCTAAATCTTGCGCAATTTGAATCAAGGTTGGCGTTTGAAAACTGGCCGCTACCGTTTGCCCAACATCCACCACGCGATTCACCACAATGCCCGAAACAGGCGAGCGAATAATAGTGAAATTTAAGTTGGTTTGGTCGCGCGTTAACAATCCGCGCGCGCTATCTAATTGCGCTTTGGCCGATTTTAAAACTTGCACGGCGGTATCAAGCTCTTGTTTTGAAACGTATTCTTGGCTATATAGTTGGCGAATACGTCTTTCATTCGCCGTCGCCAATTCAACACTGGCTTGATTATTGCGCACGCTACTTTGCGATTGAACGATAGCCGCCGAAGACAGCGCGCTATCTAACTCCAGCAGCACCTGATCTTTTTCCACTCTATCGTTAAAATCCACATACAGTTTACGCACAATGCCAGAAATCTGCGTACCCACGCTAATTAAACTCACCGGATTAAGCGTGCCGTTAGCAGATACCGTCTGCTCAATATCGCCCTGCGTCACTTCATCTAAGCGGTATAAATCTTCTGGCTTGGTTTGATGGGTTTTATCATAGTAATAATAAGCACCAGCCGCGGTTGCTAATAATAAAACGATAACAAGCAATTTTTTGAGTAATTTCATAGCGTAATTTCTAATGAGCAGTCTAATTAATTTTGAGACTGGTTTTAATTTTGAGATAAGGTTCTGGCGTTAGGCAGCGATTGAATCATGGCGTTATCCAGTGCGCCCATGGCTTGCGCCAACGTGGCGCGGGTAATATTAGCGTTTAGCGTTGCCTGAATTTTTTGCTGGCGTGCGCTGGCTAAGGCGCTTTGCGCGTTTAAGGTATCAATAATATTGCCAACGCCCGCTTTATAACGGCCAAGCGCCACGCGGTACGATTGTTCTGCGCTACTTAACAGTACCTCAGTCGCTGTTACCGATTGCAGCGCGGTGCGCAAGCTTTGGTAAGCGCTCCACACATCTAATGAAATTTGCAATTTTAAGCGTTCGCGTTGTGCAGCGCTTAAATCGGCAGTCGCTTCAGCCGCACGGATTCTGTAACTTGGCGCATAACCCGCAAAAAGTGGGATAGAAACCGTTAAGCCCAAAGTAGCATTATTACTGCCGCTTAATTGAGAACCATCTTGCAGATTATTGGATGTAGAAATCGAAATTGTTGGTTTTGCCGCCGCTTTGCTGGCATCAATATTGGCTTGGGCGGCTTTTAATTGCGCTTCACTGGCCACTAAATCAGGTCGGCGCGCGCTTGCTTGCTCAATCAGCAAATTCACATCTTCTAAAATAGTTGCTGGCGCATTATTGATAGCGCTAGATAACGTGACTTTTTGATTGGCCGGCAAACCCATTACATTGACTAAATTACCATACGCAATTTGCAAATTACCCTCTGCAGTAATGCGCGTTAGGGTTAGTTGCGCAAAGGCGGTTTGCGCTTGTAGTTTATCGGCTGGGGTCGAAACGCCTGCTCTATATCGGGCATCGGCCGCTTTAAAGCTTTCTTCACTGGCACGTTCGGCTTGAAGCGCAGCATCCAACGCAGCAATATTGGCTTGCACTTGGTAGTAGGCCACGGTGGAGGTTAACAAAACGCTTTGCACGGTGCTACTTTGGCTGGCGCTGGCAGAAAGCAATAATTGGCGCGCGTTTTCTAAATTGGCATTTCTGTTACCAAAATCATAAAGCAAATAGCTGGCGGCTAGGTTGGCGCTTAAGTTGACATTTGGATTATCACGCGAGCTGGATTTAGGCATTGACACGCCCAAACTACTAGAAACATTAGCGCTTAATGAAGGTAAATAAGCCGATTTAGCAATGCCCAATTGCGCCGCTTGCACGCGGGCGCTAGCCCAAACTTCACTGGTTAGCGGGTTGTTGCACAAGCTTGCATTGGCCACTTCAGCCAAGGTAATCGGTTTGCTTAAATCCACACTGCCGCACGGCGCATTGGCTTCTCTATAACCATCTGGAATTTTCGGCAGGTTATCAATCTGCGTATTGAGCGGATCGCCATTTTTATACCAAATCGATTCTGCTGCGGATATCGATGCGCTAAAACAAACTAGCACAATCAGCAATACATGCCGTTTAATGCTGTTTGTTTGCCTATTTAAGCTAAAAATGTTCAACGAAACGGTTTCCTTTAAATAAAGTGTTTAAATCTTATGCCAGATGATACATAACACTTGAAATTATAAATGAGAACGGTTATCATTAACTATGTAATTTACACAACTTTTGATACATTTACACCGATTTACATGTGACACGCTTGTTTGCATATAAATCGATAAGAATGAATTTAAAAACATTGAGTGAACAGACTAGCAGCCAAGCAATATAAAAATTAAATTTTAAAAAACACCATCAAGCCAGCCAACGGTACATCCTCTAGCCAGCCAGATATTTATTTATCCTAGAGGAAAGTACCATGAGTCATACCCGTAGCCGTAAACACCACCCCGCGCGCATTGTAGCTTTAGTTGCCGTCACTTTTTCAATTGCCGCCAGTGTGCCTAATGCCAATGCGGCAGATGAAGCAATTGAGCTAGAAGAATTGAGTGTTAAATCTAAAAAAGTGGTGCAAAAAGATGGCTACCAAGCCACTAAAACGCGCGTTGGTAAAACGCTACAAGATCCGCATGATATTCCTCAAGCCATTACAACCGTTACCAATCAATTAATGCACGATCAGCAAGTGGGCAGCTTAAGAGAGGCCTTGCGTAACGTTTCTTGCCTTACTTTTAACGCGGCTGAGGGCGGCCGTGCTGGCGATAACTTTATGTTGCGTGGCTTTTATTCGTTTGGCGATATTTATTTAGATGGCGTGCGCGATACGGCGCAATATAACCGCGAAACATTTAACTTAGAGCAGGTTGATGTGCTGCGCGGTTCGGCAGCTATGCTATTTGGCCGCGGCCAAGCAGGTGGCGTGATTAACCAAGTCAGCAAAATGGCTGAATTAGAAGATAGAAATTTCGTTTCAGCAAGTTTGGGTAACTATGATTACCATCAGTTTTCGGCCGATTTTAATAAAAAATTGACGGATACCGCCGCTATTCGCGTCAACGTGATGGATAGACATGAAGAAACCTATCGTACTAATCCCTCAGATGGCGATAGCCCTGAAACCGATAGAAAAGGCGTTGCGCTCAGCTTTGGTGCGGGTATTGGTACAGACAATGAATTTTTCATAAACCATATTTATACGCAAACTCGCGATGTGCCTGATTTTGGTGTGCGTTTTGATGCAGACAAAAGGCCGTTAAGTGAAAGTGTTAACGGCCACAGCGATAAAACGTTTTGGGGCAATAGCGATAACTTTGATGACAGTGATACGCGCATGACAACGGCGATTTTCACGCATAAATTTAATGATGACACCCAATTAAGAACGCAAATTAGGGATGCCGATTACAAACGTGGCTATTGGGCTAAAACGCCTGGCAATGTTTTGCCAACTAATAATAATGAAATTGGCGGCAATGTAACGCGCAAAATGCATTACGAAACGCTTAATTTGCAATCTGACTTTAGCACCAAGTTTAATTTACCAGGCATGCAACATGAATTCTTAAGTGGCGTAGAGTATTTAAAAGAAGAAAATTACAGAAACGGTTTGCGTGCGCTAAATCCAGCAACTGGTTTACCTTACACGCAAACAGGCGCGGCCTTAACTGCTGCGATTGCTGCCAATGGCGTTACTTATAACAGGCATATCGCTTCTACGGCAATTCCAGCCACATTTGAGGCGGATAACTATGCGGCCTATGTGCAAGATACGGTAGAAGTGGTCAAAAACTGGAAAGTGTTATTTGGTATTCGCCGAGATGAATTGCGCTCAACCTATTCAAGCGCCACATCGCCAAAATTAAGTTATGGCGAAAACAGCTATCGCGCTGGTTTATCTTGGCAGTCTACCGATGCCGCGCATTACTACGCCGCTTGGAGTGATTCATTTAGCCCTACGGCCGATTTGTATCAATTAACCGTGGCGCCGCAACCACCAGAGCGCAGTAAAACGCTAGAGTTAGGCACAAAATGGTTGTTTATGGATGGCGATTTAGCCTTTAGAACGGCTTTATATACATCCACTAAAGATTGGGAAAGAAATACGGATTTAGAATCTACTGCGGCAATTTTAACCAAAAAACGCAGAACCAATGGTTTAGAACTTGAGGCAACCAAGATAATAATATAGATGATTTAGATATGATTGCCCAATTAAGCACCAATTTGGCAGAGGTGTTTGGTCAAAATAATTCGGTATTTCATATTGGTGTAGATTACGCAAACGGCGATGTTTCACCCAATCAGGCCGCAGGAAGTTCGCAACTAACCGCGGGTGGCTTTACAGCGCCCAACCTATCAACAGAAGGGCGTGGCCTTGCATTTTTTACCCCCGGAAAGTTTTCAACAGCATTTACAAACAACCCCATTGAGCGCACCCGATATGGCTTAGAAGCAGCGTATGCCAGCGGCCCATTTCAAATTCAATCAGAAAGATTCAAGCAAAATTACACTGGCATTAATAGCGCTAATATTGCCTTTGATAAAGATTTAACGGCTTGGTACATTTCTGCTTTTTGGATGATTACCGGTGAAAATTTGCCTGCCACTTATCAACCTAACGGCACTTGGGGGCGAGTAACACCCAAACATGACTTTTTGCCAACTGGTACTGACACTAGCTTTGGTACCGGTGCGTGGGGCATTGGTTTGCGTTATTCTGAATTTAATGCAGATGATTTTGATGCAGGTAATGGCCCTGGCGAAATTACGGCTGGCAACGCCACCACCCACGCACAAGCATGGACGGCTGGCGTAAGGTGGATGTTAAATTCGCACACGCATTTAGTCGCCAATTATGTCACCACGCATTTTGATGATTCACTAAACATTAAAAATAGTGCAGGGCATATTGTTGGCAGCACTCATCACGAAAACGCTTTAACATTTCGTGCCCAAGTGGATTTTTAGCGCGCAATGTGATGGTTGCTTTATAGAGCCAGATTTAAGCTTATGTACGATTACGTACAGAGTTAATCTGGCCTATGTAGTAATCTAAAATGTAATATTAACTACACCTTTTTTACATCCTAATTTGAACAATTATTTCAGGCAATACAATACAAAAGTTGAAGCGATTTAAATGGCTTTAAATCATCCATTTTTCAACAAAATCAATATTATTTCGCTGCTGCTAGCGGCTACCATTGTTGTATTTGTGCTGTGCGAACGGGCTGGCTGGCCGTTTTTAGCCGAATCTGTGCAAACGCAATTATCGACCATGCTTAAACGCGAAGTGAGTTTTGGCAATGCTGTTACTTTAATTAAATCTGAAATAAGTACAGATAAAGCGGATAAAGCTTTAAGCAAAAAAGATAAAAGCCCAATTCAGCCGACTAATTCTACTGAAACTACTTCAAAACCATTTCAAATCACCTTTTTAGGTGGCCTTAATTTAAAAACTAAGCACCTAAATATTGCGGCACCCGCTTGGAACGATAAGCCGCATTTTATTCAGGCTGAAAATGTGCATCTTAAATTGCGCTATATCGATTTATGGCGGGCGTATCGCGGTAAGCCGATTCATATAAAAAGTTTGCAGGCGGATAAGCTAGATGGTTATTTTGAACGCAGACCCGATGGCCACGCCACTTGGCAATTTAGCGATAAACCGAGAGATCCCAATAAAGTATTGCAACTGCCAACATTTGATTACTTGGTGTTAAAAAACGGCGTTTTACATATTGATGATGTGCCGCTTAAAACGCAAATTGAGGCCAAAGTAACGCTAAATAATGTGTTGATTACTGATAAAACCGGTAAAAATTTAGCTAAATCGAATGACAAGGTTTTATCGGCTAGCGCTACTGGCCGCTATCGCGCGCAACCATTTAAGCTACAGTTAAGCACTAGCAGTGCTTTGCCCACATCAACCGATAAATCTGAAAAGCTGCCTGTTGCCTTAAAACTTAGCGCCGATATTGGTCGCTCGCATTTGGTGTTTAAAGGCACCACTGCCAACATTATGCATTTAAAAGATTTTGCTGGCGATTTTAGTTTAAAAGGGCCTTCACTAGCGGCTTTTGGCGATTTTTTAAAAGTAACTTTACCAACCACATCGGCCTTTAATACCAATGGCGTTATTGATAAAAAAGGGCTAGTGTGGCGCGTAAAACTGAATAAAATGAGCATTGGTGAGAGCCTTTTAAATGGCGATTTTACCTATGATAAAGGGTTAAAAACGCCTTTGCTAAAAGGTAAACTTGGCGGCAAAAGGCTGGTGATTACCGATTTAGGCCCTGCTTTTGGTGCCGATACGGTGGCCAAAAACGCGCAAAAAGTGTTGCCGCGTAAACCATTCGATTTAGCCTCATTGCGCAGAATGAATGCCGATGTGCGCATTGATATTCAATATTTAGATTTAAAAACGCGAATTTTAGAGCCATTAAAACCGTTACAAGGCCACCTTCAGTTAAAAAATGCCGTATTGGCAATCAACGATATTAAAGCCTCTACGGCCGATGGCCGATTGACAGGCGATATCAGCTTAGATGGTCGCGGCTCAAAAGCCTTGTGGGATGCCAATTTAGGCTGGAACGGCGTGCGTTTAGAGCGCTGGATTAAGCAGAATCGTAAAGCCGGTTTGCCGCCGTATATTTCTGGCAAGTTAAATGGCCGAGCCATTTTAAAAGGGCACGGAAAATCCACCGCAGAAGTGCTGGCTAGCTTAAATGGCAATGTTAGAAGTGAGCTGCATCAAGGCGCGGTTTCGCATTTAGGCTTAGAAGTGGCTGGTATTGATTTAGCGCAATCGGTTGGTGCGCTGCTAAAGGGTGACGATGCTTTGCCTGTGCAATGCGCGGTGGTGGATTTGCAAGTAAAGCAGGGCGTATTTACGCCACGCGCCATGGTGCTTGATACCACAGACACCACGATTTGGGTGGATGGCTCATTATCATTGGCAACGGAAACGCTTAATTTGCGCGCCATGGCATTGCCAAAAGACTTTAGCCCGCTGGCTTTACGCACGCCGGTTAATGTAACTGGCACGTTTTCTAACCCAAAAGTTTCGCTAGAGAAAACGCCAGTGGCCTTACGCTTAGGCGCTTCGGTGCTATTGGCGATTATCAATCCTATCGCGGCGGTTATCCCATTATTAGATACGGGTGATAATAAAGAGGCCAAACAGCGTGCGGCGGGTTGCGCAAGCATGATGAAAAAGAATAGTAAAAAGTAACTAAGCCTAATTAAATAGGCTAACCTCTTTTTAAGTTAAGGCTAAATGGCTGATTTAAATAAAGTATTAAGATTATTTAATGCGAGTTAATTTTGTGAAGTTTTAATTTTGTGATGTTTAATTTTGTAGAGTTTTAACATTAGCTTTAAAGCTATTAGCCGTTTCGGCACAAAAATCCGCCAATTGTTTCAGTATGCTATTCACCGCTAAATTAGCCGCATTTACGCCGCCAATAGGGTTATCGCTGGCGGCTGGCACCTGATTAATAAACTCACGTAAGGCTATCACTTTGCCGCTTGCATTATCAATAATGGTGGCGCGCAAGGTAAAGCGCACAACGCTGGGCTTGCTATTAAAATCTTGCAATAAACCCAGCATTTCGGTTTCCAATCGCAAATCGGTTTTAACCGCTGCCAGCTTAGGCAGCACCGCATTAAACGCCTGCGTTTGCTCAATAGCCGCCACCATCAAGGGTTGCAGCATATAGCTAGGCGTATCAACCCACTCATTGCGCGCAAAATATTCCAATTGGTGCGCGGTGCGCGTGTAAATCATGCGTCGCGTGTCATATCCAGCGGCGGCTTTGGGCATGTTAACAATCAGTGTTGGCAGTGCACTTTTTAAATCTACATTATTGTTAGCCTGCGCTTTTACCGTTGTTCCAATTAGCGCGTAATAAGCGGTATTAATAGGCGGCTTGGGCAATAAAGCAGAGCAGCCGCTTGCTAAAATCAACATTAAAAGCGGTGCTAGTTTAAGTGAATTTTTCATGGTGATACACTTTCAGAAGGCGATTCACCCGGGCCGTTAGGCGTAGCGCTTCTGCCACGCAGCAGGCTAGCTGGGTCGCGCTCGGTTTGCTCGCTTAAGCGTTTTAATGATGCAGATAATGCATTTAATTCTGCCAATAAACGCTGTATTTCTGGCAATGTTTCGGCGGTATAGCGCTCAAAATTGCTGCCTACGGTTGTCACCGTTTTGCCTGCGTTGCTGCTGGCAATGGCGGTTTCGTCGGCGGCTTTTTCAATGGCGGCGGCGCTTTTATTTATTTGGGCAATGGTAATGGTTAATTGCTCAACTGTTGGCTGAATTTTATCCAATATCGGGTTTAGCTTTTCAGTGGCGCGTGCGGTGTTATCGGCTGCGCGTGCGGCATTTATAATACCGGCATCAATCTCTTTTTTGCGCTGGGCCACGGTTTTAGAAACAATGGCAATATCAGCAAGCGCACTTCTAAACGATTCACGATTTTCAGCGCTAAGTAATGAATCAATGGTGCTAGAAGTGTTGTCTAACTTAGATAATACAGAAGTGAGAATATTCTCTAAACGCGTGCTTAACGATGGCTTGGTTTGAATCACAGGGTAGGGCTCATTACCAACGGCCACCAAAGCCGGCGCGTTTTTAGCACCGCCATCCAGCTCAACATAGGCAATGCCGGTTAAGCCTTGCGTTTTTAATACGGCAATCGTGTCAATCTTAATAGGCGTGCCGCGCTCAATGGCAAAATGCAGCCTAACGCGTTGTGGATTATTGGGGTCTAGCTGAATATGCTGCACTTTGCCTACATCTACACCGTTGTATTTAACCGGTGCATTAAGGTTTAAGCCTGCCACTGATTCTTCTACAATGGCCAAATACAAATCATATTTTTTTTGCAAAGAGCCGCCAGAAGCCAGCCACAAAATAGCCACAATTAATAGGGCGCCCAGTAATAAAACAAAGGCGCCTACCGCTGCATAATTTACTTTGGTTTCGATGATAATTCCTTACATACTGATTGGATTTGATGGCGCGTTTTGCGTATTATTTTTGTACGCATTTTGCTCTTGCGCAAAGCGGGCACGCGGGCCGTCAAAAAACATTTTTACCGCTGGGTTTTCACTATTCGATAAATTCAACATAGAATCCACTGCTTGCACTTTGCCATCGGCCAACACCGCCACGCGGTCGGCCACTTGCCACAGCAAATCTAAATCATGCGTAATCATCACAATGGTTAAGCCAAATTGGTCGCGTAGCTGCAACACTAGCTCATCCACGCCTGCGGCGCTTACTGGGTCTAGGCCTGCGGTAGGCTCATCTAAAAACAAAAGCTCTGGCTCTAGCGCAATGGCACGCGCCAGCGCGGCACGTTTCATCATGCCGCCACTTAATTCAGATGGGTATTGTTGATTGGCTTCTGGCTTTAAGCCTGTAAGTGCTAATTTGGCTACAGCAATTTCATCAATTTCTGTTTCTGAAAGGCTTGAATGCTCACGCAAAGGCAAACCGACGTTTTCTTGTACGGTTAACGCGCCAAACAAACCGCCATTTTGAAACATCACGCCCCAGCGTTTGCACAGCGCTAAAGCATCATCTTCGTTAATATCTTGCAGATTAACACCTAATATTTTAATGGTGCCCGCGCTAGGTTTTTGTAGCAAAATCATTTCACGCAATAAGGTAGATTTACCAGAGCCACTGCCGCCAATAATGGCGAAAATTTCGGCGCGGTTTACTGTTAAATTAATATCGGTGTGCACAATATTATTGCCAAAGCGAGTAGAAACGTTGCGCATTTCTATCACGCAATCAGTCACTTTTATATCGGTGGGCGTATTGGTCATGTTGCTTATAAATCCAACATGCTAAAAGCCACCGAAAACAAGGCGTCTGCCACAATCACCAAGAAAATAGATTGCACCACACTGCGCGTAGTTTGGCGGCCTACGCTGTCCGCGCCGCCTCTTGTTCTAAAACCTTGAAAGCAGCCAACCATGGCAATAATTAGCGCAAATATAGGCGCTTTACCAACGCCAATCAAAAAGGCAGTAGGGCTAACGGCTTTAACAAAGCGGTCTAAAAATTCAACAAATCCTACATCTAATTGTTGCTGGGCCATTAGCATGCCGCCAAATACGCCTAGCGCATCAGCAAATACGGTTAACAATGGCATGGCAATAAACAAAGCAATTACTTTTGGCAGCACTAAAAGCTCTTGTGGCGATATGCCTAAGGTGCGCATGGCATCAATTTCTTCGGTTACCGCCATGGTGCCAATTTGCGCGGCGTAAGCAGAGCCTGAGCGGCCGGCAATAATAATGGCGGTCATTAATGGCGCAAATTCGCGCAACATAGAAAGCCCCACTAAATCGGCCACAAAAATATTGGCGCCATACTGCCTAAGCTGGCCTGCGCCTTGATAAGCCACCACAATGCCCAGTAAAAACGATAATAATCCTACAATCGGCATCGCATCAAAACCTGCGGTGCGGATATTAAACAGAATTGGCCGCCAGCGAATGCGCTGTGGTTGCATCATGCTTTTAACCAAGGCATGGGCTGTTTCGCCAATAAAACTAAGCGCTTCAAGCAATTGCTTAATTTGATCAACCGTGCTTTTACCCACACGCTTAAACAAATTGGGGGTGGGTAGGCTTGCGGCTAACTTGCTTGGCTTGCTGATGGCTGTCATTGATAAATTAGTGTGCAAGCATCAGCAGGTTTAATGTGGCTAATGATGAGATTTTAAACAGTGAGATTTTGGATGATTGAGAGTTCGCGGAATGCATAATTGTAATCATCAAATAGTTTGCTTTTAAAGTCTGTACGTTAGCGCACAGACTGCATGTTTGGCCGCCTACTTACTTACCTACATAATGCTGTTATAAGTCTTAATATCGGCTTCATAACATACACAAGAAACCGCTTTTAAGCCATTGATATCATGAATAATAACGCTACCACGAACATAACTAATTAAGTTTTTACGTTGTAATGAACCAGCGGCTTTGGTAACACCCACACGGCGCACGCCAAGCATTTTTGCCAGCTGGTCTTGCGTAATGTGAATCTCATCTGATTGCGATCTATCGTGAAACATTAACAGCAATCGCGCCAAGCGGTTTTCTAATAAATGAAATAAATTACAAGCAGCAATTTGCAACACTTGGTTATAAATCACATTGGCATAATGGTTTAGCACTAAGCTAAGTGCTGGTTTTAGCTCAATTTGTTGGGTAAAAATAGCGGCTGGCATGCGCAGCGCAAAGCCGGATTTTTGCACCACCGCGCGGCAAGGCCTAACGTTAACGCCCATTAATAAGCTAATGCAAAGCATGCCCTCATTGCCGATTAGCGTCACTACCCAATAAGGGCTGCCAGTTACTTGTTTTTCCCAAGAAATAATGCCTTCAACAGGAAAATAAATATAAGTAATGATATCGCCAGGGTTGCTTAACACCTCGCCTAAATTAATGCTGACTAACTCACAATTGGCGACAAATTTTTGACGACAATTATCAGTAAGCAGGTTTAATAATCGATTGCTGCCAATGGCAGCTAGTTTGGTTGACACGTGGTATTTCCTTAATTTTGGCACTGTTATATTTCAAAAGGCAACAGGCGGCAAAAGGAAAATTCATGACATTTCCGAATGTCGGAGGCTACATTAAATGGCACTTATTACGACGACCTAACTAATGCAACCTACTCAAATGATTATTAGCTGTCTGTTCGTTAACAAACATACGGATGCTAATTTAATTCTTAATGAAAAATGGCTGTATGTGCGCTAACAGACTGAGTTTATTGATAAAAAAAAGAGATAAGTGTACGTAAGCGAACAGACGTCTTTTTGTTGACCGAGTAACATCCAAATTGAGAAAAACCTATTTAAGGCATTAAAGAAATGGACGATTTAATTCACCAAGCTTTGCAAACAGTCACTAAATTGTGCAGTGAATATGGCTTAAAAAAACACCATTTACCGCCTTTAAAATATGACTATGCCGCACTAGAGCCGTACATTGATTCGCGCACGATGATTTTGCATCACGATATTCATCACGCGACTTATGTTAAGAAACTCAATGAAATTTTGTTGGAATATCCCGAGTTACAAATTTATTCGGCTTTATGGCTATTGTGCAATTTAGATAAACTACCCGAATCGATTAAAGCCGATGTTCAAAAGTTCGCAGGCGGCCATGTAAATCACAGCCTTTTTTGGAACGCACTCAAGCCTTTTAGAGTAAGCGACCCAAAAGGCGAGCTGCGTGATGCGATTAATCGCGATTTTGGTAGCTTAGTCGCCTTTAAAAAAAGCTTTGAAGAAGAGGGCGCTAAACACTTTGGATCAGGCTGGGTGTGGCTGGTAAAAGGCTTTGAGCCAGATAGCAAATTGCAGATTATCACCACCAAAGGCCATGACCACCCATTAATGCAAAACCTAGTGCCAATTTTGCTAAACGATGTATGGGAACATGCCTATTACCTGCAATACGAAAGCCGCCGTCACGATTACCTAAAAGCGTGGTGGTCGGTGGTGGATTGGGATCAAGCTAACCTTTGTTATAAAAATTCAGCCAGCTCGGTTAATGAAATTTTAGCGGCAAACAATAAACAATTTTTAGGCCTAAGCTAACAATAAACCAGCTTCTATGCGCGTTAGCGTACAGACGCATTTTTGCGCTAGATTCAATCTTAGCATTAGCTTTTATCAACAATAACAAGGCAAATAATGTAGCCATTATTTGAAAGGAAAATAGCCATGAACTGGGACAAAATAGAAGGTAATTGGAGTAATTATAAAAGCGATATCAGGCTGAATTGGGAAAAAATAACCGATGACCAGCTGGATTCAATCGCAGGCAAGCGCGATCATTTAGCCGGTAAAATTCAAGTGATGTATGGCATTAATTTTGAAGAAGCCGAAAATCAATTATCGGATTGGCAAGCTAAACAATAATTAAAATTATTTAATAAATAACATTAATAAACTAATTTAAATTATTGATTATATGTAATTTAAATTAGTTATCTTGCAGCATTAATGCCAGTTGGTCGGCATTAATCGCTGGGCTAAACAGGTAACCTTGGCCTTCTTCACAATGGTGTTTATTTAAAAAATCCAGCTGATTCTGATTTTCAATGCCCTCAGCCACCACTTTTAAATCCAGGCTATTGCCCATGCAAATAATCGCATTCACAATCGTGCCATCATCCAGCACCGATTCAATATCGTTAATAAACGATTGATCAATTTTAAGCACATCGATTGGAAACTGTTTTAGATAGCTTAAGCTAGAAAAACCGGTACCAAAATCATCCACCGCCAGCTGCACGCCTAGCTCTTTAAGCTGCTGCAAAATCTCTTTACTGGTTAGTACATCTCGCATCAACACTGTTTCGGTAATTTCCAGCTCTAAACAGCCGGCTGGCAATTGGGTTTCATGCAATATAGCGCGCACGCCATTCACAAAATCTTTCTGTAAAAACTCTTTGGCCGAAATATTAACCGCGATATTCAGCGTTTGCAGGCCGTCATCTAGCCAAGTTTTGGCTTGTTTACAGGCCTCAGATAGTACCCATTTGCCAATTGGCACAATTAAGCCAGAATCTTCAGCAATGTTGATGAATCGTTTAGGCGCAATATCGCCCCATTCATCGTGTTTCCAGCGGATTAACACCTCAACGCCGGTAATTTTTTTCGATTTCAAATTAATTTTGGGCTGGTAATGCAGAAAAAACTGCTGTTTTTCTACTGCCAAGCGCAAATGCGCTTCAATCATTAAGCGCTGAACCACACGCGTGTTCATTTCGGTTTTAAAAAACTGGTAATTAGCGCGGCCTTTGTCTTTGGCGTAATACATGGCGGTGTCAGCACTTTTAATCAGCGTTTCCGCATCCAAGCCATCGTTTGGGTAAACGCTAATGCCAATGCTGGTAGAAATATGCAAATTACATTTATTGATTAAATAAGGCAGTTTCAGCTCATCTAATATTTTTTGGGCGCTTAGCGCCGCATCTTGTTCGTGTTTAATATCGGCCAATAAAAGAATAAATTCATCGCCGCCTTGCCTGCTTACTGTATCGGCGTTGCGCACGCAATCACTAAGCCGCTTAGAAACCGCTTGCAGTAACTTGTCGCCAGTGGCGTGGCCTAGTGAATCATTTATATGCTTAAAATTATCTAAATCTAAAAAAAGTAAGGCTACTTTATTATCGTTGCGGTTGGCGCTGGCAATGGCTTGTGCAATGCGGTCATTTAACAAAACGCGGTTTGGCAAATTGGTTAGAAAATCGTGTTGCGCTAAATGCGCCATTTTCATTGACATGGCTTTAGATGCGCTCACATCATGAAACACCACTACAACGCCAGTTAGCTGGCCTTGTTCATTGTGAATAGGTGAGCAGGAATCTTCAATCGAAACTTCGGTGCCATCGCGCTTAATTAAAACCGTATCGGCCGCTAAACCAGTAGGCTTATCCGATTCAAGCACGGCTAACACAGGATTATGCGACGGTTCATGCGTAGTGCCATTGATAATATTAAATACTTGGCTGCTGGGGCGGCCGTAAGCGGCCTTGCTGGTCCAGCCAGTGAGTTTTTCAGCGGCGCTGTTTAAATAGTTAACATTGCCTAATATATCGGTATAAAAAACCGCATCACTAATCGAATTAAGCGCAATTTGTGCGCTGTTTTCTTCGGCTACAAATGGGTTTTTTTGCGTGATTTTGTTGCGAATGGTGTTGTTAAGTTTAACTGTGCTAAAAACCGCGTTATCTTCTGCAAATATTCTGGAATTCGTGACTTTTCTTACGATTTTTCTAACCAGATTTTCATTATTCTTTACTTTCGGTGACTTATCGAATGTTCCATTCGTACATTGATTATGCGCCGGCACTAAAAGCAGTCTGTGCATTAGCGCACATTAAAAGTAAAAATTTAATAAATGTTAACGTTTTTAAATTGGGGGTTTATGGTAGAGCTAATTAAAAAAACTAAGCTAAAGGTTGAAAATTAGGCTTAAATTAAAACTCAAATTAAAGCTAAAATTAAGCAAAACAGCTAGTTATTTGGCAATGCCATGCAGCGATGGCAATAAACGATCGAATTCTAATTTCACTACTTCATAACATTCGCAGCAACGCAACTCAAGATTTGGCCTATCAATCACCGTTATTTTGCCGCGTGTGTACTTAAGTAAGCCGGCTTTTTGTAGCTTACTGGCGGCTTCTGTTACGCCTTCGCGGCGCACGCCATGCATATTGGCAATTAATTCTTGCGTCATAGTAAGCTCATTACTGGCTAATCTATCTAAACTTAGTAATAACCAGCGGCACAATTGCTGCTCTACCGTGTGGTGCCTGTTGCACACCGCTGTTTGCGCCATTTGTGTGATTAATGCTTGTGTGTAGCGCAATAACAAGCGTTGCACTTGGCCGGCGCGATTAAATTCAGATTTAATTAAACTGGCTTTTAAGCGATAACCAAAGCCGGCGCTTTGCACTACCGCACGGCTTGGCGTGGTTTCGCCACCCATAAAAAGGGATATGCCCAAAATGCCTTCATTACCCACAATGGCAATTTCGGCCGATGCGCCGTTTTCCATCACATACAGCAATGAAATAATAGCCGTGGTGGGAAAATACACATGGTGCAATTGTTCGCCCGATTCGTACAATACTTCGCCCAAGGCCAGCTTTACTAGATCCAAGTTTGGAAACAGCCTATCGTACTCGGTAGCGAGTAGGGCATCTAGTAGATGATTTTGGCGGGGATTTGACACAATAGTCATGGCGGTTTATTTGAAAATGTTAAATTTTATTATAGGCACATACAAAAGTAGTTATGTGCGCTATGTAACTTATGGGCAACTTTATTTTCACCTATGTACGGCGGCGTACAGACAGTATAGGCGCTATGTTTAAAACTTGCATTAATGATTTTATTACTGCGTTTTACGGCGCAGCAATAAGCAGATTTCAAATCATTTAGGAGTTTTGCGTATGAATCTTTAAATACCAAGAAGCCCAATCAATTGAGCAAATATCTATACAGCCATTTTATTTTTGGAACATTAAAAATAAAATGGTTTCTCTTTTTGTAGATTGCCTTTTTGTTATTTGTATTTTGAATAGGAAAAATGTAAGCGGCAAAACAAAAATAGCCTGACAGACTCCATTAAACGCCAAAACTGCCAACGCCTAAATTGCCTGACAAGCTAAGCTAATTAATCAAATTATCAAAACAAGCTAATTATTTAAAATTAGCCATTCAATTAAAAAATCTTATTTAAAAAAATCTTATTTATTAGTACCGTATGTGGTTCCATCAACTGGGCCTTCTTTAGTGATATCTACGCTGCCATTTTTGCTAACGCCAGTGGTTGTGCCAATCGGTTTATTGTTCATTGAGCTTTTGTAGCTAACGCCGCCCTCTGTTTGTTCCATATTGCCATAGCTTGTTTCATGGTGTTTCATGTATTCATCTCTTGAAACCATGCCGTTATTGTCGGTATCCATCATTTTCATTTCGCTATTATTTTTGTGTGAAGTGCTTTTCTTCATTGTTTTAGTCGTCGCTTTTTTATCCATTCGTTTATCTTGCTGCTTAATTTGTGGCGTGGCCGATGTACCAAGCGCGCTGCCATCATTTTTATTTTCAGTGGTGGTGGCCGCATTAGCTGTTAGCGCGCCCATTAAAAAAGTTGTCGCAATGGCGCTGGTTAAGGCGCTTTTAATCAATTTGTTCATGTTAAATCCTTTAAATAATAAAAAACAAGTGCTGCAGTCAGAATGACAAATTCATGTTAGGGCGCACAAAAATGGGCGTCTGTACGTAAGCGAACGTTGTTGTTAATTAAATTTTTTGTAATTATTTAGATTGAATTTGGCCGCAATTTTGCAAAATATGATTGATTTATATAGGCCTTATTCGGTCATATAAATGGATGGTAAAAGTGGATTTAAGCTTGCATTGTTAGTATTGAACAAAGGCGTAAATGCTGAAAAGTGACATTATTAGGGCATTTGTGCGGTAACACACAGACGTTAAATCGTAAATATTGCATGCTTATTTAAATTGGAAACAAAGCCAATTAAATCTATATAAATCCGTTACTTGTATTTTGTGTTAGGAATCAATAACGCACACTGTATAGCTGTTTTTAACCCAACAAAAAAGATAAAAATCCTTATAAATATCAATACTTTGATCGCTTTTTAAGCATATTTAAGGACTCGTTAAAATGAATACATTAAGCTCTCAATTTTTACCACTTTTTTATCGTTCCGATTATGAAGTGCCAGAAGAAGAAGAAGCACAAACCCGCGAAGGTTTAGCCACATCCTTACGCGGCATTTCTAAAACCACTTTTAACGATTCTGGCCACGCTACGCGCAGTGTTAATGCTAAAAGCCACGGCTTATTAATTGGTGAAATGCAAGTGTTGGTTAATTTGCCACCTTATTTAGCACAAGGCATATTTGCCAAAGCGGCCAGCTACCCAGTGGTAATGCGCATTTCGACTATTCCGGGTGATATGTTGGATGACAATGTGTCTACTCCGCGCGGCTTTGCGGTAAAAGTTGTTGGTGTTGAAGGCGAGCGCTTAATGGGCACCGAAAACGCTGTTACGCAAGATTTTGTATTGGTAAATGGGCCTGCCTTTTTAACTTCCGGGCCGCGCCAATTTTTATCTAAACTTAAATTATTAGCCGCCACAACCGACAAAGCGCCTGCGCTTAAAAAAGTGCTTTCTACCGTTTTACAAGGCACCGAAAAATTGATTGAGGCGGTAGGCGGCGAAAGCGCCACCATTAAAGCCATTGGCGGCCACCCCGAAACCAATGTGTTAGGCGAAACCTATTTTACCCAAGTGCCCATTATGTATGGCGATTACATGGCCAAAATTTCAATCGCGCCATTATCCAGCTCCCTTATTCAGCTAAAAAACGCGCCAGTGGATTTAACCGATAAACCCAACGGTTTACGTGAAGCGGTGGTGGATTTTTTTGCCAGCAACACCGCGCAATGGGAATTACGCGTGCAACTTTGCACCGATTTGCAAACCATGCCGATTGAAGATGCGTCTGTGGTATGGCCAGAAGATTTAAGCCCTTATGTGACGGTGGCGCATATTACCGCCAAGCCGCAACAAGCTTGGTCTGACGCACGAAGTAGAGCGGTGGATGACGAAATGTCGTTTAGCCCATGGCATGGTATTGAGGCGCACAGGCCTATTGGATCGATTATGCGGGTGCGCAAAATGGCGTATGAAATGTCGGCTAAATTTCGCGCAGAGCACAACAAAATATCGATGGTTGAGCCTGCCAACTTGCAGAATTTTCCAATTTAAAATAATCGTTTAAATCGGCAGCTTAAACGATTGTTTTACTTACTAATAATAAGAATTTGTTAAATTTTAGAGGGAATAAATACGATGAAAATTGAATTACAAAAATCAGAAGAGCTTGAGAAATTAGGCGAATTACTGGCCGATATGCGGGTGTGTATGCTGACATCTTTGGATGAAGAATATGTGATGATTTCAAAGCCAATGTCGCCACAAGAAATGTGCGAAGAGGGCGCTATTTGGTTTTTAACCGATGCTAATTCGGCAAAAGTGCAGCATTTACAGTTGATGAATTGTTCGTTTTCAAATGAATCGCAAGGCACGTATGTGTCGGTATCTGGCCATGGCGAAATAATTAAAGACCGTGAACGCATTGAACGTTTATGGACGGTGTTTGCAAGGCCTTGGTTTCCAGATGGGGTTGAGACTAGCAATTTAGCTGCATTGAAATTTGTGCCAAAAATTGCCGAATATTGGGATGCGCCAAACAGCAAAATGGTGCGCTTTTTAGCAATGATGGCATCAGTAGCTGCTGCCACGCCTATTGGTATGGGTGAACATGGCAATTTAAATGTTTCTTAACCCTTACATAAAAACGTTATTGCTAATTTCCGCATTGAGTCTGTGCGCTTGTAATAGGCCAGATTCAATGCGCGATACCCTGCAAAAAAGCAATCCTGGCCAATCGGGTGATGAAGGTATTCAGCGCGATAAAAGTCAATCGGGCGATGAAGGTATTCAAGGCCAACCCATTAACCCTAATGGCAACCCAGCCATTATTATTCCGCCGCCGATTGTGAATATGCCAGCGGATATCGTGCCAGATAAGCCTGCCAAATAGCGTATCCCCAAATTATTTCAGCACAAGCTTATTTCAATACAAGCTCAACTCAACTCTTGGTTAATTCAATACTGGTTAATCGACCATTAGCCTAACCTTAAAGTGACCAAAATGACTCGCACAACTAACAATACCCAAGCCGATGAAGCAGCCGCCAAGCCGGTATTAAATGCCGAACTTTTAAATAATATGCACGCTTATTGGCGCGCGGCTAATTACTTATCGGTTGGGCAAATTTATTTGCAAGATAACCCGCTATTAAAAAATAAATTAAGCCTTGCCCACATTAAGCCGCGCCTGTTGGGGCATTGGGGCACTACGCCTGGTTTAAATTTTATTTATGTGCATTTAAATCGTTTAATTAAACAACACCAATTAAACATGATTTACATTATTGGCCCAGGCCATGGCGGGCCGGGCATTGTGGCGCAAACGTATTTAGAAGGCTCTTACACAGAGCGCTACCCTGCCATTGAACAAAATGTAGATGGTATAAAGCGTTTATTTAAGCAATTTTCTTGGCCTTATGGCATTCCTAGCCATGTTTCACCTGAAACGCCAGGCTCTATTCATGAAGGTGGTGAGCTGGGTTATTCGCTGGCGCATGCCTATGGCGCGGCGTTTGATAACCCCAGTTTAATTGTGGCATGTGTAATTGGCGATGGTGAAGCCGAAACAGGTGCGCTGGCGGCTAGCTGGCATTCAAACAAATTTTTAAACCCAGCGCGCGATGGCGCGGTGATACCCATTTTGCATTTAAATGGCTTTAAAATTGCCAACCCCACCGTTTTATCGCGCATTAGCCGCGCTGAATTAATCCAATTAATGTTGGGTTACGGCCATGTGCCTCATTTTGTAGAAAGTGATGACCCAAATAACGTAGATGCCATGCAAATGCACCAACGCTTTGCCAGCACGCTTGATATTGTGTTGCAGGAAATACAAGCTATTCAGAAAAGCGCCAGAGCAAATGACGAAACGAAAATGGAACGCCCACTGTGGCCAATGATTGTATTGTGCAGCCCAAAAGGCTGGACAGGGCCAGAAACGGTGGATGGCAAGCAAAGCGAAGGCACTTGGCGCGCGCATCAGGTGCCGATTGCCAACTTTAAAAAGGGGGACGGCAAAACGCCAGAGCATGTAAAGTTGCTTGAAGATTGGCTGGGTAGCTACAAACCACAAGAATTATTTGATGAAAATGGCAAGCTAAAACCAGAGCTAGCCGCGCTTGCGCCTACTGGCCACCAACGCATGGGGCTTAATCCGAATGCTAATGGTGGTGAAATTTTAAAAGCGCTTAAATTGCCCAATATGAATGATTATGCGGTTGCTGTTGCCACGCCCGGCAGCGTGCAAGCAGAGGCGACTAAAGTTTTAGGCCAATTTTTGCGCGATGTCATGCAGCTTAATCAAAGCAATCAAAACTTTAGAATTTTTGGCCCAGATGAAACCGCATCGAATCGATTAGATACGGTTTTAGAAGTGACAGGCAAAGCGTGGATGGCCGAAACGCAAAGTGTGGATGTGAATTTAAACACGGATGGCCGCGTGATGGAAATATTAAGCGAACACCTGTGCCAAGGCTGGTTAGAAGGCTATTTGCTGACAGGCCGCCATGGTTTCTTTTCATGTTACGAAGCATTTATTCATATTATCGATTCCATGCTGAATCAGCATGCTAAATGGCTAAAAGTGTGCAACCAAATCCCTTGGCGTGCGCCCATTGCATCGCTCAATTATCTGCTTACATCGCACGTTTGGCGCCAAGATCACAATGGATTTTCGCATCAAGACCCTGGTTTTATTGACCATGTATTGAATAAAAAATCGGAAATAGTGCGTGTGTATTTGCCAGCCGATAGCAATTGTTTGTTATCGGTGGCGGACCATTGTTTGCGCAGCGAAAACTACATTAACGTGATTATTGCCGGTAAACAGCCAGAATGGCAGTGGTTGGATATGGATGCGGCGGTGCGCCATTGTGCCGCTGGCGCTAGCATTTGGCATTGGGCTAGTAATCAATCGCCAGATAAAGAGCCTGATGTAGTGATGGCGTGCGCGGGTGATGTGCCAACGCTAGAAGCTTTAGCGGCGGTAATGTTGCTGCGCGAATATGTGCCAGATATTCAAATTAGAGTAGTGAATGTGGTGGATTTAATGGTGCTTCAGCCGCAATCAGAGCATTCTCACGGCTTGCAAGACCATGAATTTGATGCACTTTTTACCCAAGATAAACCAGTGGTGTTTGCTTTTCACGGTTACCCATCGGTGATTCATAAGCTCACTTATCGCCGCCATAATCATCAAAATATTCATGTGCGCGGCTATAAAGAAGAGGGCACCACCACCACGCCTTTTGACATGGTTGTGCTGAATAATTTAGACCGCTACCAATTGGCGCTAGACGCGATTAAGCGCATTCCACGATTAAGCCACTTGGTTGAGGCTGAAACCGCGCGTTACTGGACCACCATGCAAAAACATAAATCGTATATTAGTGAGCATGGCGACGATATGCCTGAAATATTGGATTGGCAATGGAAACCAGCATGAATATTAGTCTAAATTTTATAGGGGTAAATAAGCCATGAACGCGCTAAGCATATTGGTTTTTAATAGCGGCTCATCTTCATTAAAGTTTAGTTTTTTTCGCATGGAATCTTCATTTTTTGATGATTCTACCAACGAAAAATACACCACTGAAACCATTTTGAATCAAATGCCCTTGCCTGAAACGTTTCCATTAAAAACGTTGCTTAATGGCGAAATTGAAATGGTGGCCGAAAAATCCAGCCGATTTAGGGTAAAAGATGGCTTTAATAACACCTTAATTGATGAGCAAATTAGCGCGATTTCGTATACCGATGCTACCTTGCATATTATTCGTTATCTTGCAGGCTACAGCACTCCTATGCCAGAGGTCATTGCGCATAGGGTAGTGCATGGCGGCGTGGCTTTAAGGCAACATTGCTTTGTAAATGATAAAGTTATTCGGCAGCTAGAAGCGTCTATTGCGTTTGCGCCACTGCATAGCCAAATTGCCTTGGATATTATTCAATTTACCCGCAAAAGATTCCCCAAATTGCCGCAGGTGCTGTGTTTTGATACTACTTTTCATGCCAATATGCCAGATGTTGCAAGGGTATTGCCAGTGGCTAAATCGCTGCAAGCTAAAGGTATTCAACGCTATGGCTTTCACGGCTTATCGTGTGAATCGGTGGTGTTTCAAATGGGTAAATCGTTACCTAAAAAACTAATTGTGGCGCATTTAGGCCATGGCGCCAGCGTTACCGCCATTAAAAATGGCCAATCTATTGATACAAGCATGGGGCTAACACCCAGCGGCGGCGTCATGATGGGCACGCGTAGTGGCGATATTGACCCTGGTGTTTTAATGTACTTAATGCGCGAACAGGCAACTGATTTAGCCGCGCTAGAAACTTTAATTAACCATGAATCTGGCCTGCTAGGTGTTTCTGGCATTAGCAGCGATATGCGAACTTTGCACGTTGCCGCGCCATTAAACCCCAGTGCAAAATTAGCCATTGAAATGTTTTGTTATAGTGTTGCCAAACAAATTGCCGCCATGGCAAGCGCCTTAAATGGGGTAGATAGCATTGTGTTTACCGGTGGAATTGGTGAAAACGATGCCTTGATTCGCGCCAATATTTGCGCAAAACTAGCGTTTTTAGGCGTTCATTTAGATAGCGCAAAAAATCAATCTAAAATGGCTAAAAGTGCGATTAATTTAATTAGCGATGTAAGCTCAAGGGTGGCGGTTGCGGTGCTTAATGCCAATGAAAATGCGCAAATGGCGCGCCACACTTGGGCGCTGTTATTGCATCAAACGCAGGCAAACACGGCTGCTAATCATGCTATTTTAGTTTAAGTAAATTGGGTGCTAAGCCATTTAGCTGATTAATTTGGTTGCGCGCCTCTTGCGCCACTTCTGATGCGGTCAAGCCGACCGGGCCAATGCCATCGGCGACTAATTTATCTGCTGCCGCACCATGCACATACACACCCAATTTAGCCGCTTCCAAGCTGCTTAGGCCCTGCGCAATTAAGGCGCCAATAATGCCGCTAAGCACATCGCCCGTGCCGCCACTGGCCAAACCTGGGTTGCCAGTGGTGTTTGTAAACCAATTGCCTTCAGCATCGGCACAAATGGTGCCAGCCCCTTTTAAAACACAGCTTACCCCAAACTGATAAGCTAAGTTTTGCGCGCTTTGCTGGCGATTATCCTGAATATCTTCAACTGTTGTTTTCAGTAATCTAGCCGCCTCTGCCGGGTGCGGCGTGATAACGGTTGGCGCTTGGCGTTGCTGCAAAAGCAAGGCCAAATGCGCGTGCTGACTAATTAAATTCAACGCATCAGCATCTATTAAAAGTGAAACCGATTGCGCCATGCAAAATTCTAATAAATGAATTGCCGCCTTAGGTTGCCCTAAACCGGGGCCAATAACCACACAATTTAATTGCGCTAAATTGGTTAATGTGGCGGCAGAGTGCAGCATTATTTCGGGATGGTTGCTATCAACTTTTGGCGCATCATCGGCCAAAAAAGCCGCGTATACACGGCCAGCACCGCAAAACAATGCAGCGCGCGCGGCCAATAAAACAGCCCCCACCATGCCAGTATCGCCACCCACAATAGCTACGCTGCCAAAATTGCCTTTGTGCGCATCTAGCGCGCGTGGTGGCAAGCTGGTTAAAAACATGTTTTTTGCTAACTGATTGTTTTTATTCATTTGAATTTTTGGTTAATTAAAAATTAGTTGTATTAAGTTATATCCAGTTATCAACGAAACAACTGTGCGCTGACGCACACATAAAGCTGATTAAATTTTGACTTGCATAAATCCACAAAAAGCCGCCTGTAGAGTGCGATAGCGTACCGACCAAACCCATTTAAAAAAATACGATGGTGTCATTAAAAATAAACAAAACTTAAAGGTACATTGTATGCAAACCGAAATATTAAATATAACCGGCATGACTTGCGGTGGCTGTTCTAGCACGGTAACACGCGCATTAGTGGCGGTAGATGGCGTACATGATGTGCAAGTTTCATTGCAAAAAAATGAAGCTGTTGTGCAGTATGACGAAATATTTACATCAGCAGACAAGCTAAAACAAGCAGTAGAAGCGGCTGGTTATGGCGTTTCTGAGGTCAATCAAACGGCCATTGAAACGGCCAATAAAGGCAATTGTTGTGGGTAAAACCATTTGCTTTAAGGTTTTTAACTAATGCCATTAAAAATGGATGCATTAAAAGTCTTTTTACCTAAATTATTAGACCCCGTTTGCGGCATGGTTGTTAGCGCGAAGTCTACCCATGCCCTAAAACACAACGGTAAAACGGTTTACTTTTGCAGCGCCGGTTGCAAGGCCAAATACTCCAATAACCCTGATCAATATTTCGTCTCAGTTACTGATTTTAAATCGGCTAATACATCAGGCTTTGAAAAAATGGAATCAGCACCCACGGTCGATAATACAGATCAGAGCGCAAGCAAGGTTGTGAGTAAGGGTGAAAATATTATTTACACCTGCCCCATGCACCCAGAAGTAAAGCAAGATCATGCGGGAGTTTGCCCAAAATGCGGCATGGCTTTAGAGCCAGAAATGCCTACTTTAGATGAAATCGAAAGCCCTGAGCTAGCCGATTTTAAACGCCGTTTTTATTGGACATTGCCTCTAACAGCGGTGGTTACTATTCTGGCCATGGCAGGCCACCGCTTGCAGTGGTTTAGCATGGCTACGCAAAGTTGGGTAGAACTCATCCTCACTTTGCCGATTATTATGTGGGCAGGCTGGCCGTTTTTTGTCCGATTTGGGCAATCTATCATTAACCGCAGCCCCAATATGTGGACATTGATTGGCATGGGCACTGGCGCTGCGTTTATTTACAGCGTTGTGGCAACGGTTGCGCCACAAATATTTCCGGCATCGTTTATGGCAATGGGTAGGGTGGCGGTTTATTTTGAGGCAGCAGCCGTCATTATTTCGCTTACATTGTTAGGCCAAATTTTAGAGCTTAAAGCACGCTCACAAACGTCAGCCGCCATTAAATCATTATTAGGATTATCCCCAAAAACGGCACGGCGCATTAATGCCGATGGCAATGAAGAAGATATTCCATTAACAAACGTGCATGTGGGTTACAAATTGCGCGTGCGCCCAGGTGAAAAAGTGCCGGTAGATGGCGTGGTGATTGAAGGCAGCAGTGCGGTGGATGAATCCATGTTAACCGGTGAGCCAATGCCAATTACCAAAGCGGTTGGCGATAAATTAATTGGCGCTACCTTAAATACCAACGGTGCGTTGGTGATGCAATCTGAAAAAGTCGGCTCTGCCACCGTGTTGGCCAGCATTGTGCAAATGGTTATGCAAGCGCAGCGCTCTAAAGCGCCCATGCAACGTATGGCCGACCTTGTAGCTGGCTATTTTGTCATGGTGGTTATTAGCGTTGCTTTATTAACGTTTCTTATTTGGGGCTTTTTTGGCCCACAAATCAATGGTGAATCAAGCTGGGTTTATGGCCTGATAAATGCCGTTTCGGTGCTAATTATTGCTTGTCCTTGCGCGCTAGGCTTAGCTACACCCATGTCGATTATGGTAGCCACTGGCAAAGCGGCATCGCAAGGCGTGCTGTTTCGCGATGCCGCGGCGATTGAGAATTTTTGCAAAGTAGATACCTTAATTGTGGATAAAACCGGCACCTTAACAGAAGGAAAACCGCAATTTGAGCAAGCGATAGCCGCAATTGGTTTTGAAGAAGATGACGTATTGCGTTTGGCCGCTAGTTTAGATCAAGGCAGTGAACACCCCTTGGCCGATGCCATTGTAAAAGCGGCGCGCGCTAACAACATGGTGCTAGAAACCTTGACTGGCTTTGAATCTAGCACCGGCATTGGCGTGCGTGGCAATGTGGGCAATCAACAATTAGCCCTTGGCAATGGCGCTTTAATGAAGGATTTAAACGTCAATATTAACGCGCTTAAATTTGCATCTGAAGAGATTCGTAAAACGGGTGCCAGCGTGATGTTTTTGGCGGTAGACAATCAATTAGCCGGATTGTTAGCTGTTTCAGACCCCATTAAAACCAACACTATTGAAGCATTAGCCGCATTAAGAACGGCTGGTATTCGCGTGATTATGGCAACGGGCGATGGCGCCACAACGGCCAAAGCCGTTGGGGCCAAATTAGGCATTGTTGAAATTTACGGCGGCATTAAGCCTGCCGACAAACTGGCATTAGTGGATAAATTGCAAAAAGAAGGCGGCATTGTGGCCATGGCGGGTGATGGCATTAACGATGCGCCAGCATTAGCCAAAGCCAACGTGGGAATTGCCATGGGCACAGGCACTGATGTTGCCATTAACAGCGCACAAGTCACATTGGTAAAAGGCGATTTGCGCGGCATTGCGCTGGCCCGAAATATTTCTAGCGATACCGTGGCCAATATGAAGCAAAACTTAGGCTTTGCGTTTGTGTACAACGCGCTGGGTATTCCGCTGGCCGCAGGCTTGCTGTACCCGTTTACTGGCTGGTTGCTATCACCAATGATTGCGGCGCTAGCCATGAGTTTAAGCTCGGTTTCGGTGATTACTAATGCCTTGCGATTACGCGGTTTTAAAGACAAATCTAGCGTGACTGATAAAAATCTGGCTGATAAAAATAATGAACAAGATCAAATCGCTAAAAACGGTAAGTTTCAATCAGAAACCAATGCATAACACTTTTAAAAATATAACGCTTTTACCTTTAACACCTTAACTTTAAATACAAAACTTTAACTATAGAAAGATTAACTCAATGTCAGATATAGAAAATAAATGCCCGCATACGGCTAAATTAACAGGTTTAAAACCATCCGCTTCAGACGAAAATCGCTCTGATCAAGCGGCAGGTGTTGTGGCAGAAACGCCAGGTGAATCGTTAACTACTAATCAGGGTTTATTAATTAGCGATAATCAAAACTCGCTACGCGCCGGTGTGCGTGGGCCTACCTTGCTTGAAGACCATATTTTGCGTGAAAAAATCATGCATTTTGATCATGAACGTATACCAGAACGCGTGGTGCATGCGCGCGGTGCGGCGGCTCATGGCGAGTTTGAGTTATATGAAAGCATGGGTAAGGTTACAAAAGCGGGCTTTTTAAACGATACCAGCGTTAAAACACCGGTATTTGTGCGCTTTTCTACCGTTGCTGGCTCACGCGGATCTGCCGATACGGCGCGCGATGTGCGTGGTTTTTCAACGCGTTTTTATACGCAAGAAGGCAATTTTGATTTAGTGGGCAATAATGTGCCGGTATTTTTTGTGCAAGATGCCATTAAATTCCCCGATTTGGTTCATTCGGTAAAGCCAGAGCCGCATAACGAGATTCCGCAGGCGTCTTCTGCGCATGATACGTTTTGGGATTTTATTTCTTTAGTGCCAGAAACCACACATACCATTATGTGGGTAATGAGTGACCGCGGAATTCCGCGCAGCTTTGCCGATATGGAAGGCTTTGGTGTGCACACGTTTCGGTTTATTGATACCAATGGTAAATCCAGCTTTGTTAAATTTCACTGGAAACCAGTCGCAGGCGTGCACTCATTAGTGTGGGATGAAGCGGTAAAACTAGCGGGTAAAGATACGGATTTTCACAGGCGTAATTTGTGGGAATCGATTGATAAAGGCCAATACCCCGCATGGGAATTAGGCGTGCAAATAGTGCCAGAAGAAGATGAGCACAAATTTGAGTTTGATTTATTAGACGCCACAAAGCTGATTCCTGAATCCATGGTGCCAGTGCAAATCATCGGCAAAATGACCTTAAACCGTAATCCAGATAACTACTTTGCCGAAACCGAGCAAGTGGCTTTTCACCCTGGCCATTTAGTGCCCGGCATTGATTTTAGTAATGACCCATTATTGCAAGGCCGCTTATTTTCCTATTCCGATACGCAATTATCGCGTTTAGGCAGTGCTAATTTTCATGAGTTGCCGATTAATAAACCGATTGCCGAAGTGCATAACAACCAACGCGATGGCCATATGCGCCAAGCCATTGTAAAAGGCCGAGTGAGCTATGAGCCTAATTCGTTAGGTGGCGGTTGCCCAATGCAGCGCCCTTGGGAGCAAGGCGGCTTTGTTAGTCATCCAGAAGCCATGGAAGGCAACAAAATCCGTGCACGCAGCCCCAGTTTTGCTGATCACTTTTCGCAAGCCGCCTTATTTTGGCGCAGTCAATCCGATTGGGAAAAAGACCATATTGTGGACGCATTTTGTTTTGAATTAGCCAAAGTAGAAGTGCCAGCGATACGTGAACGCATGGTGTCAAATCTGACACAAGTGAATTCATTACTAGCACAGCGCGTGGCTGATGGCTTAAATATGCTGTTGCCAGAGCCGCCATTAGGCCATGACGATGTGCCCTATACCAATAAACCGAGTAAAGACAGCGCCTTAAGCATGGCTGATGTACCAAGCACAGGCATTATTGGTCGCAAAGTAGCGATTTTAGTGAGCAACCATGTGGATAGTGCCGTGGTTAACGCAGTACGCAAAGCGCTAGAAGCCCAAGGTGCTGTCGTTAAATTGCTAGCGCCAAAACTGGGTACGGTAACCAGCAACGAAGGTGAAACTTTGCACATTGACCATAGCTTGCCAACGGTTTCTTCTGTTTTATTTGATGCGGTATTTGTACCGGGTGATGAAACAAGCGCCAACGATTTATGCAAAGATGCCAACGCCATATTGTTTGTAAAAGAAGCCTACAAACATGCAAAAGCCATTGCAGCCAGCGATGGCGGCGCAATGTTATTGCATAAAGCCGAGTTGCCAAAAGCTGAAACTGCAGATGCTGAAAGCCCGCAATTTAAAGGCCCAGGTGTGATTGTTGAGCTTGGTGAAACGGTGGATAAAGCGTTTATAGAGCGATTTGTTAATGCCATTGCACAACATCGTTTTTATGACCGTACCGACTTAGATGCGATTGTTGCTTAACCGTGTGTCACATAAATCTAATGTTGCTTAATCTAATTTGAGAAAGTTTATGGGAAAAATCTGGCAGCTTTTAAAAATGACTGCAAATGGCTGGAGTGATGATTACGTTTCTAGCATGGGTGCTGCTTTATCGTTTTACACCTTGTTTTCAATCGCACCCATGCTGCTTATTGTGCTTTCTATTGCTGGATTTGCTTTTGGTGTTGATGCGGCCCGTGGCGAGATTTCGGGCCAGCTTAACCATTTAATGGGTGAGCAGGGCGCAGTTGCCGTGCAAGCCTTAATTGAAAATGTAAATAAGCCGCAAGAGGGTTTAATTGCCACCATTATTGGCTTTGTGTTGTTGCTGGTGGGCGCCACAACCGTGTTTGGCGAATTGCAAAATTCGCTAGACCGGATTTGGTGTGTGCCAGAACGCAAGAAAATTAATGGCATTGTGGCGTTATTTAGAGAGCGCATATTGTCGTTTGGCGTGATTTTAGGCATTGGTTTTATTCTCATGGTTTCATTGGTTTTTAGTGCCGGCTTATCAGCCGTTGGCCAATGGTGGTCGCCCGATTCAACCGAATGGGTATCTATATTAAAAATACTAAATATTGTGTTTAGCTTTGTAATGACCACCGCCATGTTTGCCATGATTTATAAATTAATGCCCAGCGCCAGAATCCACTGGAGCGAGGTTTGGATTGGCGCATTGTTTACCTCTATTTTGTTTATGGTGGGTAAATTATTAATCGGTTTATACATCGGCAGAAGCCAAATCGCCTCAGGATTTGGTGTGGCGGGTTCTTTAGTGGTGTTGTTGGTGTGGGTTTATTATTCGGCGCAAGTGTTCTTGCTGGGGGCGGAATTTACTTGGGCTTATTCAAAAACGTATGGATCACGCAAACCTAGAATTGAAGCAAAAATTGAAGCTAAAACTTAAGCGGTAAGCGCTTAGCAGCAAGGCGCTATGTTGGTTAACGCACAGAAGGGGCAGCAAAAGTAGCTTAAATTGGCAGGTGTGTTGAATATACACATGTTCAATATCAAACTTAACTACTAGCTTTATTCTTCTAGCTTCAGTATTTGAGCCGCATTATTCATTATCGAAAGCTATTATCATCGCTAATTCTTCTACTTTTTCTAAAAAACTTTCAAAGGTGTTGGCGTTTGTTAAAGAGCCTGCGCCTAAAGAAATTGACCCACAACTACTGCGCGCTGAGCTTTTAAGTATTGAGCAGCTCAAACGCCACGCCATCAGCTTGGCAAGATTACACACAGTTAACCCCAAATTGGGCCCGGATTGTTTGCTGGCAAGGCTTTCAGACAATGCCAATGTTATTTTGTGTGCCTATCAGGCTATTTCGGCCGCCAATAGTCATTCTGTCAAAATCGGCCAAAACTTAGCACCTGCCGAAACTTGGCTGCTAGATAATTACTATTTAATTCAACAACAAATCACCTTGGCCCAGCGCCATTTGCCGCGCGGCTATAGCAAGCAATTGCCGCGTTTAACTGGCGGCGAATCCAATGGTTTTCCGCGCATTTACGATTTGGCATTAGCTTTAATATCGCATATGGATGGCCGTGTAGATAGCGAAAATAGCACTCAATTTATTGCCGCTTATCAAAGTGTAGAGCCGCTTATGCTGGGTGAGTTATGGGCTTTTCCCATAATGTTGCAATTGGCGTTAATTGAAAATTTGCGCCGCGTTTCGGTGCGCATTGCTAACCGCCGTGAGGAGCAAGAAAGCGCCACCATGTGGGCAGACCGCATGCTAGCGGCGGCAGAAAGCGAACCCAAGCATATTATTCAATTGCTGGCTAAGTTTGCCGATGCCGATATACCGCTTACGGCATCGTTTGTTGAAGAGTTTTACGCCAAATTACAAGACCAAGGCGCGGCCATGGCGTTTGTGCAAACTTGGGTAGAGCAGCAACTTTTATTGCAACATGTTACCGCCACGCAATTATTAGAATCCGCCAGCAGAACCGCTGCTGCTAATCAAATTTCAATTGCCAATAGTATTGGTAGTTTGCGTTTTATTGGCGCCATGGATTGGCGCAATTTTGTAGAGTCACTTAGCGCGGTAGAGCAATTATTGCTTAAAGACCCGGTAAATCAATACGTTAATCAAGATTTTTCCACACGCGATCGTTATAGGCATGCGATAGAAGATGTGGCTAAATTGATGCCAAAAGACAAATCGGCAGCCAATAGTAATCAATGCTCTCAATACGAAATCGCCACAGCCAATGCGGCCATTAATTTAGCCGATACCGCGCTAAAATTACGGGGTAGCCAACACCGCAGCGCGCATATTGGCTATTACTTAATTGATGACGGCTTATGTGCACTTAAAAAAACGCTAAATTGCCGCAAACCGTTAATGGCGGCATTTAAAAAATCTTGCCAACCATTTAAGTTGTTTTTCTATGTGGGCAGCATTTTATTACTCACATCACTATTCACCGCAATCATCATTTTTGCTGGCTTGCAAATACCGCTAATTAGCTGGCAAATTTGGCTGCTGGCCGCCATAGGCTTTGTTGGCACGTCGGCATTGGCTGTTTCGCTAGTTAATTTAATTGTCACGCAAACCATGCGTCCGCATGCATTACCAAGGTTAGATTTCTCTAAAGGTGTGCCAGAACAGCACCGTAGCATGGTGGTGATTCCTACTTTAATTGGCAGCGCCGCCGAAATTGATGGCTTGCTAGAGGCATTGGAAATTCGCTATTTAGGCAATCGCGATAGCAATTTACTATTTGCTTTGCTAACCGATTTTAGAGATGCCGCTGATAAAGTGATGCCAGAAGATGACGCGCTAATCAGCCATATTCGCGCCGGAATCGAAACGCTAAATGCGCGTTATTTTGAGGATAGGCCAAGTGTGTTTTATCTGTTTCATCGTCAGCGCGAATGGAATGCCGTTGACAAGGTTTGGATGGGTTATGAGCGCAAGCGCGGCAAGTTAGAGCAATTTAATACCTTGTTGCGCGATGGCGATATGCTGGCCAATATTGAATGCGCATTTACCGATATTGTGGGTGATACCAGTGTTTTAAGCAGCATTCAATATGTGATTACGCTAGATACCGATACCCAATTGCCACGCGATTCAGCGCGCAAATTAATCGGCAATATGGCGCATCCGCTTAATAGGCCTGTGTTTGATGATAATTTAGGCCGTATTAAGCATGGCTACGCCATTTTGCAGCCGCGCGCATCTATTGGTTTATTAAGCGCTAATCAAACATGGTTTACCAAGCTATATGCGGGCGAATCGGGTATGGATCCTTACACGCGCGAAGTTTCAGATGTATACCAAGATATTTTTGCAGAAGGCTCATTTGTCGGCAAAGGTATTTATGACGTAGATGCCTTTAGGTTGGCGGTAGATGGTCGCTTTCCGAATAATTTAATTTTAAGCCACGATTTATTAGAAAGCGGTTACGCCAGAAGTGCACTAGTTAGCGATGTAGATTTAATTGAAGAACATCCTGCCAGCTACGCCATGGATATTAGCCGCCGCCACCGCTGGGTGCGCGGTGATTGGCAATTAGCAGGCTGGTTATTGCCGCGCGTGCCAGCGGCTGACGGCCTAAAAGCTAATCGGCAACCCAACCCCTTAAGTGCGTTATCAGTATGGAAAATTGTTGATAATTTAAGGCGCAGCCTAATTGCTTTATCACTATTTGCCTTGCTGGCCGCTGGCTGGTTAATCGATTCCTCATTTTTAGTCATGTTAACTATTCAATTGCTGGTGCTAGCAGTCATTTATCTGCCACCATTATTAAGCAATTGGATAGCGCTAATTAACAAGCCAAAAGAGCGTGCATGGCTGGCGCATATAAAGTTATCTAACCAAGCCGCCATGCACAGCTTAATGCTGGCTACCTTAACCCTACTATTTTTGCCTTACGAAGCAGCCGTAAATGTAGATGCGATTGTGCGCTCAGCAGGGCGCATGTTGCTAACCAAACGCGGCTTGCTGCTTTGGCATTTGCCGGTTTATTCAAAACGTAACGCAAGCAATAGTATTTTAGATTTTTACAAAGAAATGTGGATAGCGCCAGCGGCTGCATTGTTGCTAAGCGCTTATTTATTTTATACACAAACTTTGCAAGCTTACCCGTTAGTTGCTTGGCAATTTTGCGCACCTATTTTATTGCTATGGCTAGCTTCACCAATGGTGGCATGGTGGATTAGCAAGCCAATTACCTCAAAAGATGCGCCATTAACGCAAGAGCAGATGACATTTTTGCAAATTAGCGCCAGACGTACTTGGCGTTATTTTGATCAATTTGTAAGCGCCCGAGACAATTGGTTAGCGCCCGATAATGTGCAGCAATACCCCACATCGATGATTGCATCTCGCACATCGCCCACCAATATGGGCATGGGTTTGCTGGCTAATTTAGCCGCCTATGATTTTGGCTATATTACCGTTGGCAAACTGCTTGAGCTGACGCAAAACACCTTAACCACCATGGAAAAATTAAGCCGCTACCACGGCCATTTTTACAATTGGTACGATACGCGCACCTTGCAGGTGTTAAATCCGCAGTATATTTCATCGGTGGATAGTGGCAATTTGGCAGGCTGTTTAATCACCTTGCAAGCAGGGCTGTTAGAGCTTAAAAACCAGCCTTTACAGGCAACTAAAGCCTTGCAAGGCTTAAATGACACGCTGAATATTTTGGCTGAACATGTGCCAATTTTGCCGGCAAAAGCCATTGAAAGTAAGATTAAATTGCTGCAAGACATGCTGCAGCAGGCCGCCGAAAAGCCCTTACAAAACACACAAGCAATGCAACAAGTGTTTGAAAAAATTCATCAAGTAGCCAACGATTTACAAGGCGCAATACCAACAGAGATTGATCAGCAAGATGAGCTGGTTTATTGGGCGAATGCTTTTTGTGCGCAGGCTAAAGCGTTTTTTGAGGAATCCAATAGTGGCCTGCAAGCCAATACTGATAACAAACGCTTGCAATTGATTGATGAATTAGCGATGCGCGCGGCCAAAATGGCTGAAATGGATTTCACCTTTTTATATGATAACGCCACCGATTTATTAAGCATTGGCTTTGATGTAGGCGAACGCAGACGCGACCCGTCTTGTTACGATTTATTGGCATCTGAAGCGCGATTAGCCAGCTTTTTGCTAATTGCCCAAGGCCAACTACCGCAAAAACATTGGTTCTCATTAGGCCGCTTATTAACTAGCATGAGTGGCGATGTAAGCTTGCTGTCTTGGTCTGGCTCTATGTTTGAGTATTTAATGCCCAACCTTATTATGCCCAGTTTTGAAAACACCTTGCTTGATCAAACCTGCAAAGCGGTTGTACGCAGGCAAATTCAATATGGCCAACAAAATAACGTGCCTTGGGGCATTTCAGAATCGTGCTATAACGCCACCGATATTGGCCAAGTGTATCAATATCGCGCGTTTGGCGTGCCTGGTTTAGGCTTTAAAAGGGGCTTGGCCGATGATTTAGTGATTGCGCCATATGCCAGTGCGCTGGCCTTAATGGTATTACCCAATGAGGCGTGCAAAAACTTACAAAAATTGGCTGCCAGCGGCTTTGTAGGCCAATATGGATTTTATGAGGCGATTGATTACACGCCTAATCGCTTGCCGCGCGGTAAAAATCATGCGGCTATTTTCACCTTTATGGCTCACCATCAAGGCATGAGTTTGCTTTCATTTGCGCAGGTTTTATTGAATAAACCCATGCAACGCCGATTTATGGCCGCGCCTTATATTAAAGCCACAGAATTATTGCTGCAAGAACGTATACCAAAACAAGGCGCCACTTTGCAGCCGCATCTGGCCGAAGTAAATGCAAATGCATTAACTAATACCGAAACCGAAGGCGCTACCATGCGCGTGTTTTCGCAGATTAATACATCCATTCCTGAGGTGCATTTGCTGTCTAACGGCCGTTATCATGTGATGGCGACCAATGCAGGCGGTGGATACAGCCGTTGGCACGATTTGGCGGTAACCCGTTGGCGCGAAGATGCCACGCAAGATAATTGGGGCACGTTTATTTATGTGCGCGATTTAGATAGCCAGCGTTATTGGTCTAGCGCGCACCAGCCAACGCTACGCAAGGCCGATTTTTATGAAGCGGTATTTTCGCAAGCGCGCGCCGAATATCGCCGCCGCGATCAATCAATAGAAACGCACACCGAAATTAGCGTATCGCCAGAAGATGATGTAGAAATTCGCCGCGTAACTTTAACCAATTTATCGGCACGCGAACGCCATATTGAATTAACCAGCTATGCTGAGGTAATTTTAGCGCCGCAAAATGCCGATTTAGCGCACCGTTCGTTCAGCAATTTGTTTGTGCAAACCGAAATTTTGCCAGATAGAAACGCCATTATTTCAACCAGACGGCCGCGCACCCAAGATGAGCGAGTGCCTTGGATGTTCCATTTAATGGCGGTAAGCAATACTACTACTGGCGAAAACAATAACGAAATAGCGCAATCACCCAGCTTTGAAACTGATAGAGCGAAATTTATTGGCCGCGGACGCACCGCTGCAAACCCTATTGTGTTTGATTCTGAAGATGAAACTAAATCAACAGAAAGCTTATTGGGCCAAGTATCCAGCCAGATTAGCGACCAACTATTTGGCCGGCCAACTAATAAAATAGGCTCAAACAAATCAAACGTATTATCCAATACCGATGGCTCAGTGTTGGATCCGATTGTGGCCATTAGGCGGTCTATTCATTTATCCACCGATCAATCGACCACTGTGCAGATTATTTCTGGCGTGGCTAATTCGCGTGAGGCGGCGTTGGCTTTAATTGATAAATATGGCGATAGGCATTTTGTAGAGCGCGCTTTTGAGATGGCATGGTTTCAAAGCCAAGAAGTGTTACGCATGCTGAATGCATCCGAAGCCGACGCACAAGTGTATGGCCGTTTGGCAAGCTCGGTTATTTATTGCAACTCTATGCGCCGCGCCGCGCCCAGCGTTATTTCGCGCAATCATTTAGGTCAATCTGGTCTGTGGCGTTTTGGTGTTTCTGGCGATTTGCCCATTGTGTTAATGCGCATTGGCGATATTAATCGCATCAACTTAGTGAAACAATTACTGCAAGCGCATACCTATTGGCGCATGAACGGCCTAGTGGCGGATTTAGTCATTGTGAATGAAGATTTTTCTGGCTACCGCGCCGATTTGCAAGACCAAATTATTGGGCTAATTAATTCTGGGCCAGAGGCACAAACGTTGGATAAACCCGGTGGCGTGTTTATTAGACGGGTAGAAGAATTATCAGAAGAAGCGCGCGTGCTATTTCAAACCGTAGCGCGCATTGTGTTTACCGATAGTAATGAAAGCCTGATTGAGCAGGTGGAACGCCGGGTTTCGGCCGAACGCACAACAGAAAGAACGACAGACCGATTAGAACCTTTAATGCAAGCGCACACGCAACGCACTATAGCGCCGCCAAAACGCGCATTGGTGTTTGATAATGGCTTGGGCGGATTTACACCAGATGGCCGCGAATATGTGATTACCTTAAGCAATGGCCAAAAAACGCCAGCGCCTTGGTCTAATGTAATTGCCAGCCCGTTTATTGGCACAGTCGTTACCGAAAGCGGTAGCGCTTACACTTGGGTAGAAAACGCGCATGAATTCAGATTAACCACCTGGCACAACGATCCGATATCGGACAGCAGCGGCGAAGCGCATTATATTCGCGATGAAGAAACAGGGGCGTTTTGGTCGCCAACGCCTTTACTAAACGGCATTGCCACGCAAGATAAATCCGATTACGTTTGCCGTCATGGGTTTGGTTACAGCGTATTTGAACACTCTGAGGCAGGCATTTATTCTGAATTAACCACTTATGTGGCAATGGATGCACCGGTTAAATTTGTGGTGGTTAAGTTACGCAATTTGTCTAATCGCGCGCGCCAAGTATCACTATCAGGCTATTTTGAATTAGTCATGGGTGAGTGGCGTCATCAAAACTTAATGCATATTGTTACAGAAACCGATGCGCAAACCGGCGCCGTTTTTGCGCGCAATGCTTATAGTCGCGAATGTGCTAATCGTATTGTGTTTGCTTGCTTAAGTGAAAAAGAAACTAGCACCAGCGGTAGCCGCACCGAATTTATTGGCCGAAACGGCTCACTAGCCAGTCCAGCTGCTATGCGCCGTAAACGCTTATCTGGCCGAACTGGCGCAGGTTTAGACCCATGCGCGGCGTTGCAAGCGCCCATTAATTTGCGCGAAAACGAAGAACGCGAATGTGTGTTTGTGTTTGGCGCTGCCAATAATGTGGATGAAGCGCGGCAATATATTCAGCGCTTTAGCGGCAGAGCAGGGGCAGGGCAGGCATTAGATGCCGTGCATGAATATTGGAACCACACCTTAGGCGCGGTGCAAGTAGAAACGCCAGATGCGGCGCTGAATATTTTAAGCAATGGCTGGCTGCTGTATCAAACCATCTCATGCAGGCTGTGGGGGCGTAGCGGCTATTATCAATCAGGCGGCGCTTACGGTTTCCGCGATCAACTACAAGACACCATGGCCTTGGTGCATGCCGCACCGTGGTTGGCGCGCGAGCAGATTATTCTCTGCGCGCAACGCCAATTTCCGCAAGGCGATGTGCAACATTGGTGGCATCCGCCCAATGGGCAGGGCGTGCGCACGCATTTTTCTGATGATTACTTATGGCTGGCTTATGCCACTTGCCGTTATGTCACCACAACGGGTGACACTGCCGTGTTAGATGAGCAAGTGCACTTTTTAGAAGGCCGCGCCTTAAATCAGCATGAAGAAGCGTATTACGATTTACCGCAACGCTCAAATGAATCGGCCAGCTTGTATGAGCATTGTGTAAGAGCCATTAAACATGGCTTGCGCTTTGGTGCTCACCAGTTGCCATTAATTGGTTGTGGCGATTGGAACGATGGCATGAATTTAATCGGCCGCGAAGGCAAGGGCGAAAGCGTTTGGCTTGCTTGGTTCTTGGTCGAAAATTTAAACAGCTTTAGTTTGATTGCCAATTTAAAAGATGACCACACATTTGCCGAAATATGCACCACACAAGCCATTTTGCTTAAAGGTAATATTGAAACGCATGCATGGGATGGCGAATGGTATAGACGCGCCTATTTTGATGATGGCACACCATTGGGCTCAAAACTCAATGATGAATGTCAGATTGATTCCATCAGCCAAAGTTGGGCCGTGATTTCAAAAAGCGGTGACCCTGAGCGCGCTAAACAAGCCATGGCAGCGGTTAATCAACGCTTGATTGAGCGCGATGCACAGCTAATTAAATTGCTAGACCCACCGTTTAATCAATCAGAATTAGAGCCTGGATACATTAAAGGTTATGTGCCGGGTGTGCGCGAAAACGGCGGCCAATATACCCATGCCGCTATTTGGGCCACTATGGCTTACGCCATGCAAGGTGAAAAAGAACAAGCGTGGGAGTTGTATCACATGCTTAACCCTATTCATCACGCAGCCACAATACAGCAAGCACAAACCTATAAAGTAGAGCCTTATGTAATGAGTGCCGATATTTACGCCACAGCGCCACACACTGGCCGCGGCGGCTGGACTTGGTACACAGGCGCAGCAGGCTGGATGTATCGCTTAACGCTTGAAACATTGTTAGGCGTAACGCTAGAAAATGATTGTTTGCGTATTGCGCCATGCGTGCCCAAACATTGGCAATCCTACAAAATCCATTACCGCTATCGCGATACGGTGTATCACATCACCATTAATTTGCAGGGTAACAAAACGGAAAAAGCTGTGCGCGTAACTTTAGATAATGTTGTTATCAATACGGTTGCTACTATTGAAACTGCTTCGTCTAACGCGCCATGCATGATTCCACTAAGCAACGATAAACAAGAGCATTTTGTGCAAATTGATTATTAAGTAGTACGTTTTAGCTTGGTTAATCATCAAAGATTAACCAAGCTTTTAGCGGCGGCTAAATAAATATTGTCAGATAAATATTCTTAAATAAGCGTGGCGGTGGCTGTGATGCCAATTAAATCGGCTAGGCGTTTTTGTTTGTAGATTAAAAAGGATTCAAAATCCACCTTGCTTAAAGGTTTGGATAAATAGTAGCCTTGACCATAATCACAGCCAGAATTGGTTAATAATTCCAATTGCAATTCGGTTTCAATGCCTTCTGCAACCACTTTTATTTTTAACTTATGCGCCATGGCAATCATTGCCTCGCACAAAGCGTAGTTATCCGATTCAACCGATAAGTTATTCACAAATGAACGGTCAATTTTGATGTAATCCACTGAAAATTTGTTCAAGTACGATAGTGAAGAATAGCCTGTACCAAAGTCATCTACCGCAATCTGAAAACCTTCGCTTCTAAACGCATTTAATTTATCTTGAATCACCTCTGGTGAATCTAACAGCAAGCCTTCGGTAATTTCAATGCAAATATTATCACCCGATAATCCTAATGATTTAAGGTAGGTAAACCAGGCGTTGCTATTGCTAACAATGGCATTAAATTGCACCGGTGATTTA
>Ga0326733_1000058_pt1 | contig 40982 bp, 33 predicted proteins | sample 14_GP2_308_FD_207946 | JGI IMG/M metagenome (GOLD analysis project Ga0326733, IMG submission 207946) | Glacier ice microbial communities from Ngari, Tibet, China - 14_GP2_30.8 | ecosystem: Environmental > Aquatic > Freshwater > Ice > Glacier | place: China: Ngari, Tibet | collected 2018-07-17
CGCGCGATATTGACGGCGTGAAGTACGCGTTTCCGGACACCGTGTTTGGCACCGATTCACATACCACGATGATCAATGGCCTGGGCGTGCTGGGCTGGGGCGTTGGCGGCATCGAAGCGGAGGCCGCGATGCTGGGTCAGCCAAGTTCGATGCTGATCCCGCAGGTGGTCGGCTTCAAGCTCATAGGAAAGCTGCCCGAAGGCGCGACCGCAACTGACCTAGTGCTAACCGTCACGCAAATGCTGCGATCGCTCGGCGTGGTCGGCAAGTTCGTCGAATTCTATGGCGATGGTCTGAACCACCTGCCGCTGGCCGACCGCGCGACGATCGGCAACATGGCTCCGGAATACGGCGCCACTTGCGGCATCTTCCCGATCGATGATGAATCGCTGAACTACCTGCGCCTGTCTGGGCGCAGTGAGGAACAGATTCGCCTGGTCGAAGCCTACGCCAAGGCGCAAGGCCTGTGGCGCAGCGACCAGGAAGCCGAGTACAGCGCGACCCTGCATCTGGACATGGGCACCGTGCTGCCGTCGCTCGCCGGTCCGAAGCGACCGCAAGACCGCGTGCTGTTGTCGGACATGAAGAACAATTTCACCACCAATTTGAGTGGTTTCGTCGCCAATCGCAAGCCGGGCAAGGTTGCCGTGCAACGCTTCGAAGACGAGGGTGGCGACACCGCCGTCGGGCATGACACCTCGGTCCACGCATCGAGCCCGGCGTTGAAAAGCAGCGATTTCGCGCTCAAGGACGGCGCCGTGGTCATCGCCGCGATCACCTCCTGCACCAACACCTCCAATCCCGCGGTGATGCTGGCGGCCGGACTGGTCGCGCGCAATGCCGTGACCAAGGGTCTCAAGGCCGCGCCATGGGTCAAGACTTCGATGGCCCCGGGGTCCCTGGTGGTGACCGATTACCTGACCAAGGCAGGCCTGCTCGCTGACCTGGAAAAACTCGGCTTCTTCATCGTCGGCTACGGTTGCACGACTTGTATCGGCAATTCCGGCCCGCTGCCCGACGACGTCTCGCGTGCCATTGCCGGGCAAGATCTGGTCGTGGCCGCGGTCCTGTCCGGCAACCGCAACTTCGAAGGCAGGGTGCATCCGGAAGTGAAAATGAATTACCTGGCCTCGCCACCGCTGGTGGTGGCCTATGCGCTCGCCGGCACGGTAAACATCGACTTGACCAGTGAACCGCTGGGCACCGGCAGCGATGGCGAACCAGTCTACCTGCATGACATCTGGCCGTCGAACCAGGAAATTGGTGACTTGATCGCGCACAATGTCAGTCCGGAGCTGTTCCAGCGCAATTATGCCAATGTCTTCGCCGGCGACAGCCGCTGGAACCAGATTGCCTCGCCCGATGGCGCAGCGTTTGAATGGGACCAGGCTTCGACCTATATCAAGAACCCGCCCTACTTTGAGGGAATGCAAATGAGCGTCGGCAGCATCGGCGACATCCATGGCGCGCGCCTGCTTGGCCTTTTTGGCGATTCGATCACTACCGACCATATTTCACCGGCCGGCAACATCAAGGCCGATTCGCCGGCCGGTCGTTTCCTGCAATCGCGCGGTGTGCCGCCTGCGCACTTCAACTCTTACGGCTCGCGTCGTGGCAATGACGACGTGATGGTGCGCGGCACCTTCGCCAACATCCGTATCAAGAACCTGATGCTGGCCGGAGAGGAAGGCGGCGCCACAATCCACTATCCGTCGAACGAGAAGCTGGCGATCTACGATGCGGCGATGAAGTACAAGGCCGACGGCGTGCCGCTGGTGATTGTCGCCGGCAAGGAGTACGGCATGGGCTCATCCCGAGATTGGGCGGCCAAGGGTACGATGCTGCTGGGTGTCAAAGCCGTGATCGCCGAAAGCTTCGAGCGCATCCATCGCTCCAATCTGGTCGGCATGGGCGTGCTGCCCCTGCAATTCATGGCCGGTCAGAATGGCGCATCCCTGGGCTTGACGGGCAATGAGTTGCTCGACATCACCGGTCTGCAAGATGGTGCTGGTCGAATGGTCGACGTAGTCGCCACCAGCATCGATGGTCGAGCGGTTTCCTTCAAAGCGCAGGTGCTGTTGATGACGCCCAAGGAAGTCGTGTACTTTCGCCATGGCGGCATCCTGCATTATGTGCTGCGCCAGCTGGCGTCCAGAAAGGCTGCGTGATCGGCCTTGCAGCAAGGAAAACGGCGTCCTTGCCGCGGTTGCGCGGCTTCTGTCAACCCCCGGTGTCAGCACAGTTGGCAAGTTGCCGATTTGGTATTCTTATTACTACCGGGGGCTGGAATTGCACCATGCCACGTATCCCGATCGCCCGAAAAAAAGCCATTTTGAACAAGATGCTCGCCCCTGATCCTCCCACGATGAGCACGCTGTCCAAACAAGAAGGCATTTCAGAGCCGACCTTATACAGATGACACCTGCCAAGCTGCGCTTGGCGATGGCGTCCACAAACAAAGTCGGCGTCCTTTGTGAAGAACTTAGCGTGACTCGACAGACTTAAAACTACGGCAAACCGGACGCTACAGACGCAGCGTCACAGGGTCAAAATTGGCTCATACTTCTGGGCTGGCAAAGTTTCTCAATAACCGCTTATCGATTTATCGTTAAAAATTTGCCTTAAAAACCTCTGGCATAACACCACTATCAAGCAATATTTCAGCGCGGTTATTAAGTAGAAATTGACGTGTTAATTGGCCGACCAACTGGCAATCCCATTCTTCCCGCGAACTCAAAACACTGTTGCAGTAATCGATGTATTCTTGGCTGGAGTATTTGCCAGTCATCGATTCAGGTTGATCGCGGTCAACTTCAGCCTGTTCTAATTCTTCATGATAATTTGACGTTAAAAGCGCAAAAGCATCCTTGTGCTCAGGTAATTTTCGCAAATATTCTTGCCAAGGTCCCCATTTGCTCATGTAGCTCATTACTTCATCACCATCATTAGCTGCCATTGATTCTTCTACATCGCAGCCAATTTCCTCGGCCATTTCTTCGCTCATCACGCCGAGTCCCATGTAGTAGTTTGGACGATTATGGCGCGTTGGCAATCCTAACTTTTCTTGCAAGTAATATTCCGCATCGAGATTACTCTGCACATTTTCGTGTTGGCCTCCTTCCGCGCAACGAACACGAACTGCGTCTCGGACTGCATCCAACTTGTAGAATGCAATGCCAGCGTTGTAAAGCGTTACGTCATCCGGATTACCTTTTGTAAGGATGGACAATCGGGCAGCGTCCTGCATGCGACCTATGTAGTATTCCGTTCTATCGCCGCAAAATGCCCGGGCTTCAGTGGCGAGCGCATTAACGAAAGTTGCCAACTCCGGATCACGGTAGGATTGCGCCATAACAGGCCGCAAACGTTCTGCCAGTTGTTCCAGTTTTTGATCGTTCATATCTGGATTTCGCAACACTTTGGAACCAGCAATAAGAGCCCTGGTCGCGGGAAGAAGCCGTCGATTATCTGCTACAAGAGATTGCAGGAACACCCGGCCACGCAATTGCACACTTGATGCGTCTACTGGCGGTGGCATTTCCCTGACTACTTGCCCTCTTGGAACAGGCACACTTACCAACGTATGCGGCGTTCGGATTGCTTCGTTGCCAATACCCATATCGGCAAGCCTTGTGCCTCTCGCCGAGACCCTGGCCGCGTTCCCAACATTTGCTCGAGGTAAATGAGCTGAATTATCTACCGCGCGATGTGCAGAAGACGTACAGCTACCACTAAAAACAGACGCAAATCTACTCAGCATTTTTTCTTTCAAGGTGGGTTATCGGCTGGCTTGGTGGTTCACCAGGGTTTTGGGTAAATAAACTTCGTAGTGGTCGTGCTCAAACCAGATAACAGGATGTTCCGCAAAGCGGCCCAACAGCGCTTGCATTGCATTCTGATCGTCTCCTAAACTTGTAGCGCCTTGCTCCATGAGCGCGATCTGCCCAGCCAGAGCTGACCCTTTAACAGCGGCAACTCGAATATGCGACGATGTTAAGTCTCGCGTGCCATCGGCATGTTGGATAGGTTTTCCCACTTCAACGATCAATGCCGGAACATTAAAGGCGCGGTGCAACGCAATCACCATATCGCTTGATGCAAATGCACCGGGAAAACGGGTACTTTCCGCCTCATCAAGAATCCGTTCATTTTCGTAACGAAAGCCAGCGGCTATATTCTGGTGTACGCTTTTAAGCACTGCCTCAACCGGCTTTGACCGACTACCTCTGACGCTGTCAGGCGTCGGATTGGGAACCATTGACTTGCCCTCTCCCAAACGCGCTGATTGCTTCACGCCCTGCTGCCAAGACATATCTTCGCGGCCACCTTGTAAAAAACCAACTGGGTCAGCACGGTAAATTCCAGCAAGATGCTCTATAGACGAAGGATGAATACGTGCATTCGCTAAATTGACATCGTCGTTATACATCTCGCGCATCCGCAAACCTAGATGTTCAGGAGTCGCTGCTGACATGACTGACAGCCACGAACTTCGCAGCCAGCACAGGTTATCGTTCCTTTGCGAGCCTGGTGCTTTGTAATGAATCGCTTGCCGTACGTGCGTTTGCGACAGGCGAGCCTGGAAGTTGCGCACCGTATCCAACTGGCTGTGCGTGGTTGGATTAAAAGTGAAATTGCTCTCGACTGAATCTGCAGTGATTTTTTCTGGACTGAGCCCAGAGTCACACATCCCCATTTGGGTGGCATTTCGCGCACCGATGGCGCGATAACTGCGCTGGTTCGATTCCGCTGCTTCGGCTTTGTCGACTTGCTGCTGGCAGTATGCTTCATCCTGCTGTGTACGCTTTGCCGAGGTCGCTTTGTGATTTGCTGTGACCATCGCAACCACTTGCTGCTCGCGCTCTTTCAAAAATTGCGGTACTGGTTTGCCCACCGCTTTGCCCAGTAATTCATACGCGGCAAGGGGAAAGATTGGTATGCTGGGAGGAGGCGGGGTCTTTGCATCCAGGTGTTCCATCGCTTGGAACATGACGTGACGCATGATTTCCTGTTCGCTGCTTCCGTAAATCCAGGTTTCACCTGTGCGGATGCGCCAGCTACCCTTTTGATTACCGGACATCTCAGGATCGCGCTCAATGCCTTCCAAAAAAGTTGCTCCCCATGAACGACCGTCGTCTCCCATGTTTTCCAGCGTTTGATCCATCAGATGACCGAAATCACACTCCTTGACGTAGTTAAAACGTTGGCATCGTTTCTCAGGATTAATATCTTGGAATAACAGGCCTTCCCGCACAAAAGATAGGAATGCTGTGGCAGCCGGATGATTTGCGGTCAGGTCTTTCAGCCACTTGTCTTCAGCCGGGCCAGCTGCGTCTGGCATGTGCTCCAATGCGGCAATGACAGATTGGGAGCGTGCACCATTGGCTTTACTATTGCTGTTTTCCGCCCGCGGAGATCCGCTTGTGTGAATTGCGGCGGCGATGCCGAGCGGTAAAACCTCCGAGGCATTACCATCACCAAGGCTGGGGTCATTGACGAGCTGACGATTTTGACGGTCGATCGATTTTTTGAGATCACGCAGCAGCACGCGCATTTGCACACTACCTTCTGATCCACTTGCCATCCAGTCGGCATGTTTTTCTGGATCCTCGTAGCGAACATTGGCGCCGTTGACCATTTCTGAATGACCTGGACCGCGAACTAAGAGACCCGGGTAGGCAGATCGTGAAAAAGAAGCGCCTTCGGGTACTGGGCCCGCTGGTGTTTGCATGCGTCGCAGTTGATAGGCAAAGTACCCTGCAAGTTCAGGATCGCGCTTTGCCATCGCATTCATGAAATCGAGCGGTGTCGAATTCAAGTTTTGCTTGACGAATTCAAGCGTGTCTTTTTGCGCTTGCGTCCTTTGCCCTAACGCTCGGCGATTTTGGTTCGCGCCTGAAAGGATCGACGCAGAAGGCGAGGTAACTTGCGTTACTGGCCGCAACCTTCCAAATTCTGCGGGCCGGCTTGTAGGGGAATCAACACTATTTTGCTCTGCTGGCAGACGAGGTCGGCGTGAACGACGAGTCGATGGAGACGTTTGTTTTGGCTCTATATTCTGTTCACTTGGCGTAAATTGCCTGTTGCTTGATTGCGCCTCCGGTTCTCCCAGGCTTCTTGGCGTGGACGAAGTCGATGCAACGCTGGAATCGAGGAGTGCTGCCTCCTTATTTGCCGAACGTCTTGCAAGAAATCCTGCGAATGGATTGGAAAAGCTGGGGCAACATCCCGGTGTATCAATGTCTTCTAATGCGATGACTTCGCGCGAATGGATTGCAGCGTCAGGATAATTAGCCGCGAGATGGCTTTGCAGAAGAATGTGCGTTTCAATTTCTGCTCGTGTGCGTTTGACCAGCCGATCTCTGTCGACCCGCACACTGAATGTGTCGGATGAACTGTTTTTAAAAATATTTTTTAAACCAGTTTTGTGGCCGCGAACCGGCGTGGCCTGTTGAGAGGCGATCTCCCGTTCTTCACCCGTTGGCGTAAGACTTTCCTGAACCGCCTTGGAAACCTTTGATAAGCGCCATCGACCCCAAATCAGTGGCTGTGGTTTCTCGCCAAGTTTTTGCAACGCTGCATAGCCAAAAACGTCCGCTTTACGCGGGTTCATCTTGGCTTGATGATGAGCTTCTGCGTTGCGATCTGGAGGTGTGTTTGATGAGGAAGAAAATGCTTTGGACAGAAAATCGGGAAACCGGGTTTTCATTAAAATACCCTTATGCATTATTTTTTTGATGGGAGCAATGCTTGTTTAAGCAACTTTCGAATCTTGCTGAAGCAAAATAAGTGCAAAAGTATATGACTTTTTACTTCAACTATTCTCAGCAAATGGGTAAGAATTTTTTGCCCGCAGTTTTTTCTGTGGAGGAAGAATAAGACTGATTAATTTTTGGACGGGTAATCCCCCCCGCAAAAGAACGGTCTTCAGAGGTAGGATTTTCTCGAAATGAAATGAGGAGGTTCTGCAGTGAAGAGATCGCGATTTACCGACAGCCAGATCATGGCAGTGCAAAAGCAGGCTGAGGCCGGTACGCCGGTGCCGGATTTGTGTTGTGAGCATGGCGGGAGAAGCCGGCGGCGCTAACGGTGCCAGCGTCGATCAACCAGGTCTGGTCCATGGATTTCATGCATGACCAGTTGAGCGACGGCAGGTGTATCCGATTGTTTAATGTAATCGACGATTTCAATCGGGAAGCGCTTGGTATTGATGTCGATTTCTCGCTGCCGTCGGAGCGAGTCATCCGGAGCCTGGGCCAGATCATTTCCTGGCGTGGATGCCCCGGCGTGATTCGGTGTGACAACGGGCCTGAATACATCAGTGCAGCACTGCAAAGCTGGGCCAACAAGCGCGGCATCCGGATTGAATACATCCAGCCAGGAAGTCCGCAGCAGAATGCCTACGTGGAACGATTCAATCGCACCGTGCGCTACGAATGGCTGGCACAATATTTGTCCGACACGGTCGGCGAAGTACAAGACTTCGCGACCCAATGGCTATGGAATTACAATCACGAACGCCCGAATATGGCATTGGGCGGACTCACCCCGAAGCAGCGGCTCACCATAGCCGCATAGAGTTTCTATCTTTGCCCACCGTTAAAAGCGGGGGGATTACCATCGGGCTTATCTGGTAGAAAACCTCTTTGCCAGACTGAAACACTTTCGCAGCATCGCCACGCGCTTTGAAAAACTAGCACGCAATTTCAAGGCAATGCTCTATATCGCTTGTGCGTTTATCTGGCTTAAATTGAAATGAGGACACGCCCTAAAAATGCTTTACTAAAAAATTATTTATTTCGGCACTGACAGTTTCGGAATGCCGGCCCTCTAGGACCAATAACTCGACTGTGGCTCTTTGTTTAAAAAGATCGCGTTTTAACTCTTTTTCCAGCGGATCTGGGAGCTTATCGTGTAAAAGCTTGTAATCAATACAGTTATCGCTTGGGCTGTTAACGTTTTCAATGCTAAACGGCTTGACGTCACTCTGTGCTTTATCGTTAAACTCCTCATCGATTTTCGCCGCAATCCTAGTCAGTTGTTGTCGAACATCTTTAACAGATACATCCTCTGTAATAGACCAGTCGATTGCGGTAGGAATATCTATCAACCTCTGACTAACCCCAGTACCGCACGGCCGCTCCGCAACTATTTCACAAAACTTCTCAGTCATTGATTCAAGTAAATTATCTTTAAGATCTTGATCGTCTACATCTTGAATGTAGCTCCATATAATTGCCATTTCGGTTGCAACGCTACAACCTAGCTCAGTTGGTAGTGAGACATCCTCTTCAAACGCACCCAGACCCTCTCGTTGCATGACAATCTCAAGGCCTCTGAGTGCAACCTCTGGCGAGTGTCTGTTTTCCAAATATTGACGAATGCCATTTTCAGTTTCGTCTAGTGTTAACGATGCACCTGGAGAGATGTTTTCTTTAATTCTGTTTAATCGTTTTATGCCCTCATTTATTACGACAGGGTCATGAGCCGACTGGCTATCTATTGAATAAAGAACCTTATCCAACTCATGCAAAGAATCTGAGTCGTTAATTTGTCCGGGTAGCCCCTCACCAATTTGCCACTGCATGAGCCGATCTCTACCCAGTACAACGCCCAAGATTACAAATTTCGTTTGCTCTTCAGGAACACTAGCCAAAAACGCGTCGGCAATCGCTGGTATTTCGCTGTAGTTATCAGGTGATTGCAATGCAATTTCTAACGCAAATTTGCGACACCCTTCCACACTCAGCCTTCTCGATTCTATTTGTGCAACAGGAAAACATAAATTTGTTTCATCTTGATTTGCAGTGGTTTGCAAACGCACCATTAGCCCACTTCGATTTTTCTCCTCAAGCTTGTGAGCAGCTTGCAGCAAAATATCAATTTTTAATCTATCTGACATTTCAGAAAACGGGGCTGGCAAATCCAGTTGAAGTGCATTGGAAGATAGTGAAGAATCAAGCGACGCTGTGTTTGCCATATCTAGTCTTGAAACTGAGGAAGCAGATTGCGTTAATTGAGATAACCGTTGCAAACCATTTTTTATAGCGTTAGATCGTGAGCCGTTTATCCTCGCTTCGGTTCTAGCAGGTCGTATTAGCCCGAAACCTTGCCTCGCCGTGGGCAATACTTGTGGGTCAGTAGGCAGTTCGCTCTGATTAACCGCTCGATGGCTATTTGTGTCTCCACCGTCAGTAGTGTGGCTTGGTTGATTAGGAAGTAAGTTACGAAGGCGATTAAACATTGTCAAGATACCGATGCAGAGGTAGATAAAGGTGTAGCCCAACTGCCTTTTTCGACAAGTCGGGCACCACGATCAGATTGTTTTAGCAATGTACGAAATAACAAATTTTTTCGTCAAGTGAAATGGAGATTAACGGTTTTCCGTTAATTAAAATCCAGGAAGGAGTCGTTTGATTTCATCTTGAACGAGAGTTGCATCAATGTTTCTCAACACAACAAGCTCAATTTCGGCTTTTTCACTAAACAGTGATTTCTTTAATTCGGTTTTTAATTCGTCTTGAAGATTTTCGGGCACCAATTCTGGGTTGACATTTGGATCAACGTCTTGTCCCTTAGCCTCCTCCCAGCCATCTTCTACTCGATGCTGTGCATAATAGTCATCCTCTGACTCGTATTTTTCGTTAACCTCCGCTGCAATTTCTGCCAATTCCCGGCGTAAGTCTTCAATAGAAATATCTTCCGTGACAGACCAGTCGATTGCAGTGGGAATATCTAGAAGCCGCTGGCAAGCGCCGACGTTACACGGGCCCTCCATGGCAATTTCACGCAATTTATTCGTCATGGATTCGCACAGTCTTTCTTTGAGCGCAGGGGTATCAACGTGCTGTATATAGCTCCAAATAACGGACATTGTTGAGCGAAGCGAGGCCGGCATCCCCCGCGCGACTTCATCGGCGGCCTCATCAAAACTATTATTAGCATTGGTTTTCCTCATTACCCTTGTGAGACCCCGTAACGCAGTTTCTGGAGATGCAGTTGTCGCTAAATATTTACGAATGCCGACTTCAGTATCGTCCGTTGATATTTGCCGTCCCGGCGGTATTTTTCCACGCATCCGATTGAATTTTGCCTCACCTACTTTTTCGATAGCGAGTTCATGAACAGTCTGGCTGTTTTCAGCCATTAGTAATTTGTCTGCATTACGTGTTTCATCTGTAACGATGATATTGCCTGGCAGCTGTTGACTCATTGCCCACCTGGCCAGTCGATCTCGACTAATATTTACACCCAAGATCACAAATTCTGTTTGCTCAGGGAGGGCATGTTCCAGCAGGGCTGCAGACAATGTTGAAATTTCGTGGCGGTGCCCTTCTGACTTTAGCGCAATTTCTAATGCAAATTTGCGGCATGCTTGGCTAGACAGTTTTCTGGTTTCAATTTTTACAACAGGTTCCCGGAAGTCAACTTGTTGGCCTCGGGAGGCGGCAGCGTAGAGGCTCGCGAGTGTTCTACCGTGATTTTTTCTTTCTAACCCACTGGCAGCTATTACCAATGCATCAATTTTTTGCCTACTCGACATATCTGAAAAGGGCGCAGGGAGCGTCATCTCCAACGATCCATCGGGCAATTGCGCACCAGCTGCGGGAGGTACTAACGTAGCAACTTCTGGTCGTGCTGTATTAACCTGACGAACCGGTTGTTGCCTAGGAGGTGCGGCGATTGCCAGCACTACTGGGGCTATTGGAGCTGCTGGACGCTGTATAGCTGGACGCGGCACTTCATTTTGCCTGGGCCGAGCCACTCCCGGCAACTGCCTGGGTTGTCGGGCTACATTGCGTTGCACGCCAACGTTTTGTTCTACTGGGCGAGCACGTTCGACTCGTGTATCGACCACGTCGTTTGAACGGCACAGCAAAATATTTAGAATGCGGTTTGGCATGGTCTGAGTTCTCAAGTAAAAATAAGATGTTTAGGGAGGTACTTGCTATGAACAAATAGTCGGCTATTAATTAGATTTCGATCTAAGTGAAATCCTTACAAAGTAATCATTTTCCACATCCCTCCATACAAAGACAAAGGACCTTTTTTGAATATCTGAACTACCTAAATTTAACGTTGACCGAGTAACAATTTTTGAGCTGGAGTATTCCGCACATATCCTGTTGGCACGCTGATCCCGAAGTGTCCATCGTCAAAAACAGCCACGGGTCTTGCGTTTAATGAGCGGCCAACCATTTCCACATAAGTGTGTCCGCTTTCTTCTTCGATTTCGGGCTTAACTATTTCATGACCTTTAAAGTCTTTCAATCCAGCGATATCAAGCGTCGCCGTGTTTAAATCGACATCGTCGTTGACCGGGTTTGTTGGGTAAGTTGAGGGGTCTTTACGTGGACGCATGAACATTTGGCTACGTTCCTGACCGAATTGGCTGATCAATGCACGTACGTCATCAGGGCTACCTTCCCGAGGCGAACTGTCGCTCATAAGTTTCTCCACCGCCGCGTGGCTATACCCTGCTTTTAATAACATTGCTCTAGCTATTTTTTTTAGAGCTGTTTCGCCTGGCCTGGAAGGATCGTTGTCGGCTTCGCCTACAGCTTTAAGGCGGCTACTAAAGGCTTTGAAATGTTCTTTAGGTGTTTCCGGCTCAAGATCTGTTAAGACAGTATGTATTCCGCCAGTGCCATCGTTCAATCTTAATTTTTCGGCCATGTCTTTTAAGAGTTTTGCTTCACTAATCAAATCATCACCTAGTGCCGCAACACGATCGTAAAGCCGTTGAGCGGCTATTTCATCCGACTCCGAATAGTTTGTTCCCATCAACGCTGATAAAAAGGCCGCACGCCACCAGCTGCCGTTGTCACTACATTCCATCTTTCTGACGTGATGTGTCAACGTCAAGAGCCTGCGGTCAATCTCATCTAGGTCAATAACGCCTGCACCAAACGATACGAATGGCACTGGTGGTGGGGTGTGCTCGACTGGCGCATTTGGCGCTGTGGCTCCACTGACTACTCGAGGGGTTTCGATTTGGGAATCTAGGCTTGCTGCAGTAGGAATTGGGACGGTTTTATCGCTAGCGCTTATTTTCGGAGAAGCATTGCTTTCCAGAATTGGTGCCGTAACACTTTCTGCAGGACGAAATGGCGCTAGTGGTTCTGTTAGCGGTGCCATGTCGTCTAGAACCTCTTCTTCGCTGGCACTTTCGTTCGCGTTGTCGAGATGATCGGGGTTTCGACCGGGTTCGAGGTAAATCGCTGTCTGCGCTACAGGCGGGTGCTGTACAGGCAACATATCGTCTTCGAAATTTTCTTGGAAACCTTGGATTTCGAAATCCAAATCGGTATCGGTATCGGTATCGGATTCGGAATCGGAGAAACGTAGAAATGCGTCATCACTCGGGTATCGGAAGTGAATTCGTGCATTTAATGAAGCAATGCAAGTATTTCGTATCTCTTGTAATTGAGCTTTTGAGTGGAGAAAATGTGGTCCGCGTACTGCCCTTCCTTGATTGATCAAATTTTCAAGAGCGGTATCAAGCTCAGATTCAGTTGTTATCTGATCGGCCTCAATCATTTTACTGGCTTCGCTAAAAACAATAAGTGCCGCATTGCGGCCAATCCCGGCGTAACTCAACACCATTTCGGCAATATTGCCTTTTGCATCAGAATTATTTCGCAATCCGATGTGGGTTGCTAAACAAGCGTTCGCCTCTCTAAGCTGCTCTCCCCGCAAAGTTTTTTCTTTAAATGCAAACCCGGCTTGTGTTATAGGAATTGTTTTTAAGGGGCCATTGGCTTGCTCTCGGAACTCAAGCAAAAAATGACAATGCGTATTGGATTGGCTTAAATTTCCTTCACTGCCGTTACCATTGCTACCTATTTCCCTCAGTCCAACTATTTCATGTTTTCCATCGATTACATATTTGCTGTGCTCCGATCGACTGAGCGCTAATTTGGTTCGTATCTCTTCTAGAATCGATCGCTCTTTTTGACCGCTTTCGGCAAAGCTTTTTTTGCCGTCAATCATTCGACGATGCGTTTTCTCTGACACAAACTGATAAATACCATCGCCGGATTTCATTGCATGTACTAGAAAACTCTCACACCGGTTTTCACTCACTGGTGATTGGCCTACAACGTAACTACTTTTGGCTAATGTTTTAGCAGCGTTTCGATCGGTGCTTGCAATATCCAATCGATTGGCGTGTAAAACGACGGTGCCGTGGGCTTTTTCTACTTCTACGCATGACTTTTTTAAACACTTCACGCCGGAATCATTGCATTCCACGTCATTGTCATCATGATACTCAGCAGGCTCGGGTGCTCTAACGGCAGCCAAACGTTGCCACAACTGCTGAACAAGGCTTAAAGGCGATAGCCTTGATCCCTGCCGTGGTTGCCTCCGTAATCCTTTAGCGAATTCATGAAGCGAATGCAATGGCGATGATGATAAGCTTCGCGGTTTTTCAGCGCTCACGTTATCAGTCAAATTTTCACGAGGGCTATCGCTTTCTTTTGAACCGTAATTGGTGTTGACTGTAGGGATGGTTGTGCATTTCATATTTATTTTTATATTTTGCGAATTTAATAGTGCGTGAAAAGACGTTCATTACACAACGCGACGAGATTGCGTTTGCGCAGATCAAGGTATTAAAACAAGTTATCCGATTTTTATATTTTTAAGTTTCCAATGCATGCCAAAACGTTGGCAAGGCCTTTTTGCTAAGGTAAATTTTTGCGCAATAGTAATTTACTTTTACAGTAACAATAAGAAAGTGATTTTTTTTACAACTATCTTTTTTTTAAAGTAGCAATAATTTATTATTAACCCTGGTAGTGACGTTTGCGGAATCGCAAGGTCACATGAATTATTTTGACTATTCAGCCCCTCGCAAGCTGAACATAGAGTGTACGAAAGGCTGCCACCACCTCGGGCGCAAGCATCATGTCCTGGCGGCGTGATGCGTTGCTGATCTTGTTGGGCTGTACGCAGCAAATCCGTCATCTGCTGCAGCCATGCCTGGGCTGTGATTTGCTTCGCTTCGCTTCGCATACACCAGTTCGCGCAGCAGATGGGCGTTGCACAAGGCGTGCACGCAATCAAGTTGCCAATATGGCTTCCAGCAGTCATGCACAGTCACCGCCCTTCGCCTGGGCAAGATGCCATGCGCGCCAATTGCTTCCATACCACGCCTGCCATGAATACCGTACCAGGTGTGTGTCTGGCTGACCACCACGTGAAGCCAATGCAATTTACCTTGTACGCGCAACCCTGATTCGTCGGCATGCACGACCGGTGCGCCAACGAGATGCTCGGCAATACCATCGGCTGTGGCTTGCAACGCTGCGCGGGCAAAGGGAAGCAACTGCACTTGGGTTAGATGCACACCCAATGCACGCAGGATCGGGCCATATTGCGCCGCTTCGGTCACATTGGCCGGAAACTCGCTGGCATGGTGTTGACCACAATGACATCGGTCGCACTGCGCCGGGGCAGTGCATGGACAATCACCTGCGTGGGTGTAGTCACGCGTTTAAGGGTGCTGCCCTTGTGGCTATTCTTGTTCTGCCTGGCTTTGAGTTCCATCACTTGGGACGACAGTGCTGTGAGCTGTGCCGACAGACGATTGACTTCACCAAAAAGAGAGCGAATGAGCGCGTCTTTTTGCTCTATCGAAATCCTTGAAAGGTCAGGTAGTTCATGCATGACGCTAGTATTGCAAATTGTTTAACAACCCGCAAGGTATGCTGAATAGTTACTAGGGCGTGTCCTCATTTCAATTTAAGCCAGATAAACGCACAAGCGATATAGAGCATTGCCTTGAAATTGCGTGCTAATTTTTCAAAGCGCGTGGCGATGCTGCGAAAGTGTTTCAGTCTGGCAAAGAGGTTTTCTACCAGATAAGCCCGATGGCGCGCTCTTCTCCAGCCCGAGCTCCACTCGCATGCTGGTGCGCGCGTACGTAACTTCCGTCGGCAAATACCCACTCCGTATCAATTTTGCCTCGTAACGCAAAAAAATTCCGCCCATAGCCCCTTGGCCGCCCAACGATTAAACCGGTTGTACGCTGTCTTCCATAAACAAAATTCTCCGGGAACATCTCGCCATGGCGCCCCGGTGCGCAGCTTCCACAAAATTGCTTCCATCACTTCTCGGTCATTGACCCACCGATGGCAACCCTTGGCACGCAGCGTCGCCTTGAGTTGCTCCCATATCGAATCAGTGAGTACACGTCGAGTCATCTTCGCCCCCTTTAGCAAAGACAGAAGAATCTTATAAATTATCAAAAATGTGAATACTTTCAGACTACTAGCGTTAAATGAGGACACGCCCTAATAAAAAACGACCAACTTCTAATGTGACCCCTTTAATAAAATCCAAATCACTCATCCGCCTGGCACCAGGCTTTTGTAATAACGTCACGCGCAGCACACTCCTTGTAGCCCCTTCGCCGCAAGCAATCAAAATGCCTCGGTGCGCATCAGCCGCCAGCACACACCCGGCAGCAACGGCGGTTGAACACTCGGCGGGTATGTCCGGCAACGCACGCGCTTCCCAAATCTTGATGGTCGTCTCGCCAAAGTGGGTGACTGCGCCGGGGAACGGATTGAACGCCCGAATCCGACGGGCCAGTACATCGGCGGGCAGATTAAAATCCAGGTGCGCTTCTTCCTTGCGTATTTTTTCGGCATACGTCACCCCGGCTTCCGGCTGAGGCGTTGGCGTGGTGTGCCTGAGCTTGGCCAGTGTCTCGACGATGAGTGTGCCGCCAAGCGCGGCGAGCCGATCGTGCAACGTGCCGGTCGTATCGGTCAGAGAAATTTCACATGGTCGCATTGCCAGCATTGGGCCGGTATCGAGCCCTTGATCCATCTGCATGATGGTGATGCCTGTAAGCGTGTCACCTGCTTCGATCGCACGATGGATAGGCGCTGCACCACGCCAACGAGGCAGGAGGGACGCGTGGATATTAATGCAACCCAGGGGCGGTATGGCCAGCACGCTTGCGGGCAGGATCAAGCCATAGGCGGCAACCACCATTACATCGTGTGGCGTCGATAGCAATAATTCATGGGCCGCAAGGGCCTCTGCCGCATGCTTGCCGTCGCGGCGTAACGATACCGGTTGCGCAATGGGTATTGCGTGATCCAGAGCGAGTTGTTTGACGGCCGACGCTTGTAATCGCATTCCGCGCCCTGCGGGACGGTCGGGTTGCGTCAGAACTAAGGTGATCTCGTGGCCAGCGTTGTGAAGTGCCGCCAAGGCTGTTGCAGCAAATTCAGGTGTGCCGGCAAAAATGATTTTCATGCAGAGTGCCGGATATCAAACGGCATGGGGGGTTTCTCGCTGGGACTCTTTTTGCTCTTTCTTTTGTTCTTTCTTTAACTCCCGCTCTTCCTTTAACATCCGCGCCTTGATGCGATTGCGCTTTAATGGCGACAAATATTCAACGAACATCTTGCCGACCAGATGATCCATTTCATGTTGTATGCACACGGCCAACAAACCGTCGGCCTCGATTTCAAACGGTGTGCCTTCTGCATCAAATGCCCGGACCTTAACCCGTGCCGGCCTTTCAACGCCGTCGTAGACGCCTGGAACAGAAAGGCATCCTTCGTCATAAAGAATTTTTTCCTCGCTGCTCCAAAGCACCTCGGGATTGATTAAAGCCTTTAGCTCGGTTCGTGTGTCGGAAATATCGATAACGATAATGCGTTCATGCACATCAACCTGTGAAGCGGCCAACCCGACGCCGGGCGCGTCATACATCGTCTCGGCCATATCGGCGAGAAGCTGCTTCAAGCGCGCATCGAAAACCTTCACTTTTTTTGCCACTTTGTGCAGGCGCGGATCTGGATAGCGAAGAATAGTGAGTAATGACATTAAGACATATGTGCAATATAGCCACAGTGCGAGAGCGTGGTTTCTCTTGCTAGTTCAAAGATTTCTGTGCAGAATTTAATGTGATACCCGACGCAATACCCACCGGACACACCATGAAAAAGTTTAGCACAGCAGCTTGCATCCTTGTTTCCACCGTCGCATTCGCTACGCTATCCCAGCCTGCGCAGGCAGCTAGCACGACACCGATGGCACCAAAGCCTACCCGCTGTGCTTTTCTTCCTAACGCTCCCGACCAACATGTCGTGGTCAAAGGCGACACTTTATGGGATATTTCCGGAAAATTTCTTAAGCACCCATGGTGCTGGCCGCAAGTGTGGGGCATGAATCGCGAAGAAATTCGTAATCCGCACTGGATTTATCCAGGCCAAATCGTGTATTTCGACCGAGCCGCCGGCCGTTTGCGACTGGGCCGCCCGAAAAACAACAATAGCGATAGCGCCAATGTCAGGCTGTCACCGCAAGTGCGCATCACCAACCTGGATAATGAAGCGATTCAATCGATTCCTCCGGGCGTGATAGAGCCTTTTCTGTCCCAACCGCTAATTATTGAAGAAAACACCTTCCAGACTGCACCACGCATCGTTGCCACCCAAGAAGGCCATGTTTTTCTGGGTACGGGTGACCGCGCTTATGTACGGGGTGACTTGGGCGGCGCAAAAGATTTCCAGGTATTTCGTCCGGGCAAGCCATTGAAAGACCCGGTCACTGCAAAGATCATCGGTTATGAAGCGGTATATCTTGGCGACATCAAGCTTGTGCGAACCGGAAAAACGCCAGACGAAGCCGACAGTTTTACCGTCACAAGCTCCAAGGAAGAGATCGGTGTTGGCGATCGCTTGATGCCGCTTCCGGCCAAGCCGATTATCAATTATGTGCCGCATCCGCCTGAGCAACAGGTCGATGCCCGCATCGTTTCGGTCTACGGGGGCGTGAACCAGGCTGGGCAAAATCAGGTTGTATCGATTAACCGTGGCGCAGAAGATGGGCTCGATATCGGCAGCGTGCTGGAATTATCTCGCCTTGGTGCCGTCATCAAGGATACGACTGACGAGAAAAAGCCGGTCAAGCTTCCGGATGAAAAATATGGCCATTTGTTTGTTTTCCGTATTTTCAAAAACATTTCTTATGGGCTGGTAATGCAGGTAACTAATCCAGTGCAAATTGGCGACATCGCCAGCTCTCCTGAATAAAACGTTGGTGTCGGATGTGCACGACCTGCCAGCCTGGATAAGGTTGGCGGCAACCGAGGGTGTAGGCCCGGATACTGCGCGCAAGTTGCTTGGCGCCTTCGGTTTGCCGGACAATATCTTTGCAGCAAGCATCGTTACGCTTGGCACTGTTGTCTCCAAACGGGTTGCCGCGGCGCTGCTCGCTCCCATTTCAGCTGCCACGCAGGCATCCATCGACCGCACCCTGGCATGGGTTGGCGAACCGGGCAATCACGTGCTCACCCTGGCTGATCCGGCTTACCCGGCTCGCTTATTAGAAATTGCTGATCCGCCTATCATGTTGTATGGAAAGGGTCGCATCGCATTGCTCTCAGGCATGTCGCTAGCCGTGGTGGGCAGTCGCAACGCCACGGCACAAGGGTTGGCTAATGCCGAAGAATTCTCTTTCGCACTTAGCCAGGCCGGCCTGACGATCGTGTCTGGGTTGGCGCTTGGCGTTGATACCGCTGCCCATCGCGGCAGTTTGCGTGGCGTGTCTGCAACATCCGGCGCAGTTGGATCAACGATTGCTGTAATCGGCACCGGTGCAGATATTGTTTATCCCGCTCGTAATCGAGGATTGGCGCACGAGATAGCGGAACACGGATGCATTGTTAGTGAGTACCCACTTGGCATGCCGGCAATTGCCTCAAACTTTCCACGTCGCAATCGCATCATCAGTGGCCTTGCACACGCGGTGTTGGTCGTGGAAGCAGCTGCAAAATCAGGCTCTCTCATCACTGCTCGCATGGCTGCAGAGCAGGGACGTGATGTGTTCGCCATCCCTGGCTCGATTCACTCGCCGCTGGCCAAAGGGTGTCATCAATTAATTAAGCAAGGTGCGAAACTGGTTGAGTCGGCGCAAGATGTGCTGGAAGAACTGCAATCGGTTCAGCAAATCACCCTATCAAAACCTACGCCGACTTGCTCTGACAACAAATCCATTGAACAACCTGATTTGCTTGAGGCTGCCAAAGAACTTGTTGATCCAGTGTTGCAGGCAATGGGGTTTGACCCTGTTCGCCACGACGCTCTCGCCGACCGTTGTGGGCTTAACAGTGCAGAACTCGCAGCACAGTTGCTCAGGCTGGAATTGGAGGGAAAGATTGAAATGACGCCCGGCGGCGCATACCAGCGGATTGGCTGACTTAAAGAAATTCAAGCTTGATTGCCAGTGCTTGTGTCAATGCCGTCTTAGCGCTACAGTAGGGATATGTTTGATGTCCTCGTCTATCTTTACGAAACGTATTACCGCCCGGACGCGTGTCCGGACTCGGTTGCGCTTGCCAAAAAGCTTTCGGCGGTCGGTTTTGAAGAAGAGGAAATCACAAAGGCCCTTGGCTGGCTGACCGATCTTGCTGAAACCAATAGCGGTTCGCAGGAAAAATCTGCACAGCAATACGGCTCTCCCGTGGGCATACGAATATATGTTGAGCAAGAATACGACATGCTGGGCACTGCTGCGATCGGTTTTATCCAGTTTTTGGAAGCTGCCAAAGTGCTAAATTCTTTTCAAAGAGAAATCGTTATCGAGCGGGCATTGGCAGTGCGCGAATCCCAATTATCTTTGGATAAGCTCAAGGTCATTGTTCTCATGGTGTTGTGGAGCCAAGGCAAGGAGCCGGATGGTTTGATGTTCGATGAGTTGTTCCTTGACGACGACGACCCTGAACCCAGGATGCTGCACTAATCAGCCGGGTTCGATATAGTAATGACAACAGCGTGCCCATCTCGGCACGCTTTTTTTATCCCTCTTTCACTGTTGTCTCATTGTTGCCGCATTGTTGTTCTACGCACTAATCTCGTTGCGCATACTATGCCGTAGCGTAAGGTTTGCTTTATAGTGCGCGCATTACCATGTATCTCTAGAGACTCTTTTTATGACAAAAACCCTCATCATCGCCGAGAAGCCATCTGTTGCGAACGACATCGCAAAGACGCTCGGTGGCTTCACCAAGCACGATGAGTATTTTGAGTCCGACGAGTATGTACTCTCGTCGGCGGTCGGTCATTTGCTGGAGATTGCGGTACCTGAAGAATTCGATATCAAACGTGGCAAATGGACATTCACCCATTTGCCGATGATTCCGCCTTATTTTGCGCTGAACCCGATTGCCAAAACCGAATCGCGCCTGAAGGTGCTTAACCGCTTAATCAAGCGCAAGGACGTATCGGCACTGATCAATGCATGCGATGCCGGGCGCGAAGGCGAGTTGATTTTTCGGTTGATTATTCAAAATGCGAAGGCCAAGCAGCCAATCCGGCGCCTGTGGCTGCAATCCATGACGCCGGGTGCGATTCGGGAAGCCTTCACTAATTTGCGTGACGATGCCGATATGCTACCCCTGGCCGATGCCGCGCGTTGCCGTAGCGAAGCCGATTGGCTAATCGGCATCAATGGCACCCGTGCCATGACGGCGTTTAATTCCAAAGAGGGCGGCTTCTACCTCACCACGGTTGGGCGGGTGCAAACGCCTACGCTGTCGATCGTGGTCGAGCGCGAAGAAAAAATCAAAAAGTTTGTGCCACGAGATTACTGGGAAGTACGCGCCGACTTTGTCTGTGCTGCTGGTGTGTATGAGGGCCGTTGGCTTGATACCAAACACAAGAAGGATGAGGCAGATCCTGAAAAGCGCGCTGAACGGCTTTGGAGCCAGGCTGCCGCTGAATCGATCGTTGCTGCCTGTCGCGGCAAGCAGGGCAATGTTACGGAAGAAGCCAAGCCCACCACTTCGATGGCGCCAGCACTGTTCGACCTGACCAGCCTGCAGCGCGAAGCCAATGCGCGCTTTGGTTTTTCAGCAAAAAATACATTAGGCTTGGCCCAGGCACTGTACGAAAAACACAAGGTGTTGACCTACCCACGTACTGATTCACGGCACCTGCCGGAAGATTATATTTCCACGGTCAAACAGACACTGGAGACAGTGGCTGAAAATAATAACTACTACCAGTTTGCCGCCCAGGTTCTAAACAACAATTGGGTAAAGCCGAACAAACGCATTTTTGATAATACAAAAATCAGCGATCACTTTGCCATCATCCCGACTACCCAGGCGCCGAAGAATCTTTCCGAGCCGGAGCAAAAACTTTACGATTTGGTAACGCGCCGCTTCCTGGCAATCTTTTTTCCTGCTGCCGAATTTCAAGTCACGACCCGCTTCACTGAAATCTCCGGCCACCAGTTCAAGACCGAAGGTAAGGTCATGACTAACCCGGGTTGGTTAGCCGTGTATGGCAAGGTCGTTAATGAAGAAAAAGAGGGCGATGGAAACGGTACGCTGGTGCCCGTGGTCAAGGGCGAGCAAGTGATAACTGACAAGATCGCAGTCCATGCCCTGGTGACGAAGCCGCCCGCACGGTATTCGGAAGCCACGTTGCTCTCGGCCATGGAAGGCGCCGGCAAGCTCATCGACGACGAAGGATTGCGCGACGCAATGGCAGGCAAAGGGTTGGGCACGCCGGCGACCCGTGCTGCCATTATCGAGGGGCTGCTCAACGAGAAATACTTGTTGCGCGAGGGCCGGGAAATGATGCCCACAGCGAAAGCGTTTCAGTTGATGACGCTGCTGCGTGGCCTCGGAGTGTCTGAGTTGACCGCTCCGGAATTAACCGGTGAATGGGAATACAAGCTCTCGCAGATGGAGCGCGGCAAAATTAGCCGGGAAGCATTCATGCGCGAGATTGCCCAGATGACGCAGATTATTGTCAAGCGCGCCAAGGAATACGACAACGACACCATCCCCGGCGATTACGCAACCCTGACTACACCATGCCCGAATTGCGCCGGCGTGGTGAAAGAAAATTACCGTCGTTTCGCCTGCACGAAATGCGAATTTTCGATGAGCAAAACGCCGGGGAGCCGCCAGTTTGAAGTGCCTGAAGTTGAGCAGTTGTTAGCAGAGCGCACCATCGGCCCACTACAGGGATTCCGCTCCAAGATGGGCCGGCCGTTCGCCGCCGTGCTAAAGATTTCACGCGATGAAGAAATCAAGAATTTCAAGCTGGAATTTGATTTTGGCCAAAACGACGACGCCGGAGAAGATGGTGAGGGCGTTGATTTCACAGGCCAGACGCTACTCGGGCCTTGCCCGAAATGCCAAGCTGGGGTGTATGAAATGAGCCTGGCGTATGTGTGCGAGCACAACGTAGCACGACCAAAGACTTGTGAATTTCGCAGTGGTCGCATTATCTTGCAGCAGGAGATATTGCCGGAGCAAATGGTCAAGCTGCTCAACGATGGCAAAACCGATCTGTTGCCGGGCTTTGTTTCCCAACGCACGCGCCGGGCATTCAAGGCGTATTTGGCGAAAGACAAGGACGGCAAGGTCAGTTTCGAATTCGAGCCGCGCAAAGCCAAGGAGCCGGGCAAAGGCAAAAATGGCGAGGCAGCTGCAGCGCCCACAACATCTGCAGCCAAGCCAGCTCCTGCTAACAAAACCGCCAGCAAGCCTATTGCCCGTAAGCCTGCTGCGAAAAAGCTTCCAACCAAGAGCGTTGCGGCAAAGAAAACTGCGGTTAAAAAAGCGGTTGCTAAGAAGATAGCGACAAAAAAAGCTGGGACTAAAAAAGTTGCGCTATAAGGTTGAACCCACAAGCTTCAAGCATCACAAAAGTTGGCCGCTAGTTTTTATAGCGATACGTATAGTTAAACGCCAATGCGTATTGGCAATCATTGCCAAAGCAGATAAGCCTTACCATTTCTTCTCAATTAATCATGTCGTTTAGGTAATATCTAAATGGCTAAAAACTATTGGAAGCAAAATGCCTGCTGCACTTGGACGTTTAAATCAAGCAACACCCCGCTCACCGACCCAAATCGAAGCAAATCAGCCAGGCGAATTGCCTGCGCAACCTGCAGTGGCTGATTTGCCAGGTAATACGCAGCCTACTGTTATCGAGCGCGCCTCCCGGTTGTTCGCGAATCTGCCGGCGCGACCTACTGGGGCTGCCGTAGAAGGCATTATCGGCGAGGTTGCATGTAGCCTTGGCGGAGTGAGCTTTAGCGCAGGGAGCGGGGCGATCATAGGTGCCAAATTAGACAATTTAGACATGAGCTTTTCTGCAAACAAATTGCCATATTTAGCCATGGCCTCAGGCGCGGCCCTTTGCATTGCTGCTTTGCCATTGTTGCATCGGTCACGCGCACATTTCGCAAGTATCCTCAACAGTCGTACGATTCATGTTGAAGGGCATGATTTCCCCCGACCGCGCAATACAGTTACTACAGCGGAGTCAACACCAGTGTCAACACCGCGAATAATGCCGGCGGCACCCTTTAGGCCTGCAGTCGAACTCCCTGACGACGTAGTATAAAAAATTCCATGAAATAAATTGAGTATTTGCAAAATGTTAATTCAAAAACTTTCTTGGTATAACTTGGTTATTTAAGGTTATATCGCTGAGTTTTGGAGTGGGCATGCCGGTTGTTAGACAGAAGTGGCCCCGGAAATTCGGACAGTTGGTTAAGTGGTTGTCTTGCTCACAATTCAGGCTGAAGAGCCGAACTCGGGAACAATGGTATAGCTAGGAGAACAAGACGGAATCACTCAGGTTACCGAATGGAAGAAGCAGCTTCGCGAACTGACGGACCTGGTGGAGAAGTTGAAGAAACTCGAACCGGATTTCCGGCAAGTGAAGGAGCAGGCCCGCAACGTTGCGAAACCAGGCGGCTTGGCGCGCCTAAAGACGAAGGCGAGCGAGGGCAAGGATGAGTAATTTCCCCCAACAAACAGCTTGAGGGGACGCTTTACACTTTTAGTCACTTGCGGCCTGTACAGATGAAAGTTCTCCTCAATGCGCAGGGACGCCTTGTTATCGATATGCACGGGGCCTTTGGATGCCACTGCTTCACCGAAGGATTTGATCAGGCTGTACACCGGCCCGATCAGCGCTACACGTACCAGAACGAACTGCGCGCCTTTGACCCGCTACGCTACGAATGTTCCTTGTATCTCCCACGGCTGGTGCACGCCATACTGAAAGGGACGATATACAACGCGGGCGAGAGTTACACTTGCGCTGCGCACATTACTTTGAGTCGATCCGGGGGCCGCAGAGCTATTCGATTTTCTTCAACTTGAAGAAGGATAAGGAAGCACCGACGCCAGCTGTGCGCATGTTCGTGAAAAGCGCCTACCTGAAGCCGCTGGTCGCTAAGACTAACGCGCAGAACTGGCGGTTTGTGTTGCTGGCCTGTCAGATCGCCGAAGCGTTCCCGCCACGAGAGAAGAAGCAAAAACCAATGAAGAAAAAGAAAAAGGCCCCGTAGGGCCTTGTCTCGGCAAGCTAAGCTTGCCTTGCGAGGTTCTGTTACCCCTGCTATCCGCAGGACCCAAATTTCTTTAGGCAGCACGTTCGTCTTTCACTCGCTCTCGAACAGCCTTGACATAATTCAAGCACACAAATGATCGGAAATGAACAAGCGTGATGCCAGAAATGTTGCGTGAAGTCACGGACAAATTACTATATTTTTAATGACTTCTTCGGACAAACCGAAGCATTGCTTGGGATTAAAACAGCACTTCCCTAAAGCAATATTGTAGAGCCCACATGCAACGGCATTGCGGGCTCAGATGCCTTTGGGTCAATGACGCAGACGGTGAATCTCCGTTGTCCTTGTTCCAGTATTGTATTTTTTTACGCCAATAAGATCTCTACCTTTTGTCACAAGGAACTTAAAGCTACCGTCTGTCGCAGTTTGTGCTGTCCGGGTCTGGAAAGAAAAGCTCTGATAATTACTTGCCGCTGAAAGAACGTGAGCTTCAGTTCTGTCCATTCCGGGTGCGTTCTTTTTAATGGCAATGATGTCCCGGTTGGGGGCCATAGCAAACTCGAAAGAAGCGTTGGTTTCATGCAAAGGTGTCCCAATATTTAAAGTGTAATTTTGATAATTACTTGCCGCTGAGATGACGTGGACTTCTGTCGTGCCTGTTCCAGTTGCATATTTTTTAATAGCAATGAGATCTTTATTAGGGGCTAAAAGAAATGTAAAGTTATCTCCCGTTGACCCTAATAATGTTTCAACTTGCAAACTGTAGTTTTGATAATTGCTATTTTTTGTAAGAATATGTAATTCAGTTCTGCGTGCAGCATTCTTTTTTACTATAAAAAGATCACTATCGGGCCCCATTAGAAATTCAGTGGAATCGTCGGCTACGACTGGCCAAGCTGTTGCTATTGCAGGGGAATACCCTGTATATCCATGGTACGCCCATAGAAAGCGAAGTTCCGTTTTGCCAGAAATACCGCCCATCTTTTTTATGGCAACGATGTCGTCACTGTCTGGTACCCCTGCAAACGTCCAGTTGCTATCCGTTTCCGGCAAATTGGTGCCTGTTTGTAATGAAAACGCACTGTAAGCGGCGTATCCAGGCGCACGCGGGGAATAAGCATTTCTCAGCCCTGCTTCATCGAAACCGCTTAAATTGGCCCCACCAAACCTGACGCCGCCGCTATTGTTGCCGCACTTTCCGTTATTCGAATAGGTCATGATGGAATCCCGATCATAGACATCAGCATTTACAACAGAAAAATCGGGCGGTGCAGCGCTCGGGGTCTCCTTTTGGTCGCACTCTTCAGGCACTTTACCATGCTTGTGCTCATGCCACATGCCGATAACATGTCCAAACTCATGAATTCCGTACTGTTGAGCGCATTCAAAGCTGTATTGCATTCTTGTAGTCCATCCATTGTAGAAAATACATCCGGTGGAGTCCTCGCCTTTTGCCCAAGGTTTGATTTGAGCACCGATAACTGTCGGGGTCACAAGACCTGTATTTCCTTTTCCGATATACGCTTGATTTGTTGCACCAGGATTTATATAAAAGCCAACTGCTTGAGTTTTCTCGTAGTCAGTAAGGCTCATACAAGACCGCCAATCATGAAAACGAACAGTACCAAATCTTCCCCAGCTTGAAGCTAAAGCTGCTTGAATATGTTCAAGCACAGTACTGAGCGCTGGATTAGGCTCATGAATAAGCCCCTCTCCCCCCTTTTCTCTTTGTTCCACTGAGCTTCCATCTATGACGCAAACGCGAATTTGCGCAACGTCATTCGCATCTTTTGGCCATAAGAGACTTCCGGCGTATATGCTCGCCGAAGCCGATTGTGACAAAGCTAGGATTGCCAAGGTGGTTATGGCCATCGAAGATGCCTTGAATAGCTTCAAAGGGCGTTGTTTAGTGGTGGGAGAATGCTTCTTGGGTTTAATGATTAAAATTTTTATTCTCCATTGGATGGGGGCAATCCCAAAACTTGTGATCGCGGCATAGCGATCGGGGAGTTTATCTGAAGCACCAATAAAATGAGGAATTTTGAGTTTCAAAATGAACATTTAGTTGTTCAAATGCTGCAAGAGCAAATTTAATAACTTTGGCGCAACTTTCTGGTTTCAGTGTTTCGCTATTCATGATTTACCGGCAGCCGCAACAGCAGGTGCATCCGGTTGTTTAACGTGATCGAGGACTGCAACCGGAAGGCGTTGGCTATTAATGCCGATTTCTCGTGGCATCTAAAAATATGCTATGAAGTCTCGACCAGACCATTGACTGGCGCTGATGCCTAAGCGTAGTCCGGTGTGACAACGGGCCGTAGTTGATATTCGTGCAGCATTGCAAAGCTGGGCAGGCAAACGCGTGGCATCCGGATCGACTATATCCAGCCCGCCAATCCCAGCAGAATACCTATGTGAAACGATCCAGCCGCATAGTGCGCTAGGAAAGGCTTGCGCAATATCTGTTTAACACAGTTGGAAAATTGCAAGATTTCGCAACGCAGTGGCTGTGGAATTACTATCCCAAACGCCCCAATATGGCACTGGGCAGATTTGCCCCCAAACAGCGGCTTGCCATGGCTGCATAGTTTCCTACCTTTGCCGGCTGTTAAATATGAGGGCTTACCAAACCCTCTGCACGCATTGAAAACATGGCATAAGCAGGTATAAGACGTCGATCGACACTGCCACGCAAGCGTGCCGGTCACCTCGGCGTTAACCCGCAGTCAGCCTATGCCCAGCTTTGCGTTCGGTGGTGAGAAGCAAGAAAGAGTCGAAGTTGAGGTGCACGGCTACGAGCGTCCACCCACGGGCGATTACTACGACGACAACTGGCTACGAAGCTCGGTGAGCATCGCTGCGGGTGCATTTTCCGGAAACTTTGACACAGCGTTTCTTACAGCGGATTTTTCGGAGTTTCGCGATCAGCTCCAATCTTTGTACGAGTCGCTAGCTAGCACTGCGAGTTTTGAGACTCTGGAGGAACAGCTCTCGTTGGCTCTTGTCGACGACGGCCGTGGCGGTTTTCTTCTAAAAGGGGTAGCTGTGGATGTCTTGGGCACAAGCAATCGGTTAGAGTCCGGTATAGCGTTCGACCAGAGCGACTTGCTTTCCGCTCTAGAAGGGCTAAATGACATCGTCAGCCAGTTTCCGGTTCGTCCGGATTAACAGGTCGATCAACTCGGCCCCGCAACTGCAAGCGGCGGCTTCGCTGCAGGGGTTGCGGTCCGGTTACCTCCAACGTTAGGCGGCAATATGCGCATCGCGATCAAGTACCGCCTGACCGGCACTGTGGAGTTGAGGCAAGTAAGATGGATCGATCGGCGTAAAACGCCTCAGTAATCTTCTGAAAAGACTCCTGCTGAAATTACAGGGCAGCCAGGTGCCGGGCCTGTCGGTCGGGTAGTGCGCTCGTTGCTGCAGCGGCTTTGTCGGTCATTCTTTTTGCATCGACATGGGCTTTCTTTTGCGCCCTTGCCGGCTGATTGGCAAAGTCGGCTGATAACGCTTGCGTAACCATTGCTGGGTCGTGCCCGGTTTCGTTAAGCCATTGCGACACGAGCACTGCCAGCCGTTCCAAAGCGATTCGGTGGGTGGCGTCGGTGTGGGCATAGAGCCAATCTGAAAGCGCCATGAAGCGCATGAAAGGCGCTGTTCCAAGAATAAGCGGCAGGGCATGGGCAAAGCGTCCGGAATTGGCCACCAGATCCCAATAACGGGCAAAGCGCACCAGGCGCTGCATGTCGGTAAAAGCGATCAGGTTTGTAGCCAGGATGGTATAGGGTGGATGCGGGTCGAACACCAAGCCATACGCCTCGGTATGCCGAATAATCGGCGTGCCTCGCAAGCGCTTAAGAATACCGAACTGAATTTCATGCGGCGCTAGGGCCACTAGCCGATCAAAGCCTTGGGCAAAACTGGCGATGTCCTCACCTGGCAAACCAGCAATAAGGTCCACGTGCAAATGCGCGTTGGAATGAGCAATTAACCAACGTATGTTGTCGGCAGCTTTGTCGTTGTCTTGCTTGCGGCTCACTAAGGCTTGCACTACCGGATTAAAACTTTGAATGCCAATTTCAAATTGTAATGAGCCAGGTGGAAATTGGGCAATCGCCTCTTTCAAGGCATCCGGCAAATGATCGGGTACTACCTCGAAATGCGCATATACCGGGTCATTTGGATGGGCAGCCAACTTGTCCAAGAAAAACTGCATGAGCTTCAGGCTGGTCTTGATATTTAGATTAAAGGTGCGGTCGACAAACTTGAAACGGCGCGCGCCGCGCTGATGCAGAATCTCCAGCTCGGCAAGAAACCGGTCTGCATCGAATGGCCAGGCGGTTTTATCCAGCGCAGACAAGCAAAATTCGCATTTGAATGGGCACCCACGCGATGCTTCCACATACAAGGTGCGGTGAGCAATATCGGTATCGGTGTAGGTGCTATAGGGCAGGGCAAGCTCGGCTAATGGTGGCTGCACACCGGCGTGCACTTTCATCAGCGGTTGTGGGCCGTTCAGTATCTGCCGGCATAGTTGGGGAAAAGTGATATCGCCCCAACCGGTGATTAAAAAATCAGCCATGGTTACGATAGGCTGCTCGAGGCTTTCATACGAAACCTCCGGGCCGCCCAGCACAATTTTTATATGTGGCGCAACCCGCTTGATCATTGCCACAAGCCGCGTGGTTTCTTCCACATTCCAAATATAGACACCGAAACCGATAATGCGCGGTGTGAGCGCCAGCAACTTTTCTGTCAGCTCTGTAGTGCGAGTGCCAATGACGAACTCGGCCAGCTGCGTTTGTGGCTGCAGCTCGCCCATATTGGCAAGCAAACAGCGCAAACCAAGCGAAGCGTGGGCATACCGCGCATTGAGCGTGGAGAGGACAATGCTCATGGCGGTCTAACCAATGCGCTGCCCGGCTTTCCAGACGCCTAATACGATCGGTAAGCCGTCGAAGAGGCGCACCCGAATAAAGTCTGCCCGCAAGCCACAGGCAATGCTGCCACGGTCGTGCAGACCGACAAGGCTGGCCGGATTGGCAGTCACGGTTGCCACCGCTTTGGGAAGGCTATACCCGGCATGCTGCAAAAGGAACGCTGCCTGCAATAAGCTGGCAGGTACATAGTCAGAGGAAAGCACATCAAGCAGGTTGGCACGGGCAAGCTCAGCGGCCGAGACATTGCCGGAATGCGAGCCGCCGCGCACCATATTGGGTGCACCCATAACAATTTGTTGCCCATGCTGGCGCGCAGCCTGGGCTGCTGCCATCGTTGTAGGAAATTCTGAAATTCCAATGCCTTCCTGCACGCCTTCGTGTACGTGCTCCAGCGTCGTGTCGTCGTGGGTGGCCAGCGCAATCGGCATTGAACGTACCGTGCAGCGCGCGACGATCTCGCGCCGGTTTGGTGCAGCGTGGGTTTGCTGGCGCTTGATCATGGTCTCCAGCAACGAGTCAACCTTGTCGACGCTCCAACCGCGCTTGCCCATCATATAAGTGCGGTAATGCGCAAGGTCACTCCACTGGCGCTGCCCCGGCGTATGGTCCATGAGCGACACTAGCTTTAAGCGCGGGTTATCCAGGAAAGGTGTGAACAGTTCCAACAAGTGCTGTTCGGCCAGCTCAAGCCGCAGATGCAAAAAATGATCCGCACGCAGCAACCCTGCATCGCAGGCCACTTGCAAACCGCTAACGCATGCGCCAAGGCTGTTCATGCGCATGCTTTCAGCATCGATGTCTCCCACGCCAATGGCATCGAGCACTGTCGTGATGCCGGCACTGACAATCTGCGCATCATGGCTAAGTATGGCCGGCATGACTGGCCATTGCACCTTTGGCCTGGGCATCAAATGCTTTTCTAGATTGTCGGTATGAATTTCGACGAGGCCGGGCAGCAGGTAGTCGCCTTCCCAATCTGATGCATCGGCAACAGTGCTATCGCCATGGGTAACCGCCGAAATAATTGAGCCTTCCACGCACAGCGTGCCAAGGAATTGCTCCGTCGTCGAGACGATTTGTGCGTTGCGAATCGGTTTCATGGGCGTTGACAATATCATAATTCACCGGCGCTCCAGGCGTACTCTGCATCGCCATAGCGCATGGCCCGATGCCTGATATTTTTTTTCGAACGGTGTGATGGGTGCTGCCGTAATGTAGGGTTCGGCCACGACCGGTAACGTAGTCAGCTGTGTCAGCGCCGCAGCACATTCCTCGATATAAATCGACCAGTTGCTGCGGCATTCAAATTCGCCTCCAAGTGCGGCAACCGTTGGAAACACCGCATGCCCGTGCCAGCGCCGTGACAGTTGACCTATTTTTGGCCAAGGGTTGGGATACAGCACATAGTGCCGCGCTAATGCCACACCCGCTTGATGCAACAATCGCCAATAATCCACCAGGTCGGCGCGAATTAATACCATGTTTAAAGGCACTGCATAGGGCCATTCGACTCCGCGTCCGAGTCGATCTGCAGACTGGTCAACGCCGATGACAAAATGTGAAGGAGTTTGTTGCGCCAGGTATCGGGAAGACAGGCCCACACCACAGCCGGCATCTAATATTAATGGCGCATTCCCAGCCTGATTCCAGGCTGCCATGCTTTGGTCGAAAGCACGTTTGTTGACGTCATTGATTGGCTTAAGAAAAACCGAATGTGTATGGCGCGCAACTTGCTGATGTAAATGCCGATGGGTCGTTGACTGGGCACTGCTAACAGGCCGGGAATTGGCGTTCAAGACGAGCAAACTTACAAAGCTCTATTAATGAAATACTACCGGTTGCCCCATCACTGCATCGTAGTTGCCCAAAAATGCATCAACTTCTTCAATGCTCGGCTCGCTGGCAATCAGACTTAATACATTTTGGCGAAATGCCTCGGCCCAATTGCCGCCAATAAAAATTTCACGCTTGCCAGGTTTGTCCATGATTTCGTAACCGCCAAAACGCAATGCTTCCTGGCCGTTATCAATACCGAATTCGACGACACTATACTGGTCGCTGTTATAAATGAGATTCATTGTTTTTCCTTATGGTGCAAGGCAGGATTGTCCGCTTGATAATTTAAGTGGCGCTTACTAACTAGTTTTCAACCCTAAATTTTAGGTACTATATTAGTTATCGGCCGTGCTTCTTAAAACGTGAGGTAAAAGTTCTTGCGATTGTCGCAAAGAGCAGGCGCTACCAATGTTAAGCACTGCACATATGGCGCCTGTCTAAAAGATTTTTGCGTGTGCAAGCGGCACAGCATGCAGTAAGAATGGCGTATACAACAGGCCCATTATTGCAACATTGGCAACCCGATACTAAAAACTATCCGCCTCGCTTAGCTAATTTACCGGGTTCCACGCCAAGCTGCTTGAGCTTGCGATAGAGATGAGTACGTTCGAGCCCGGTCTTTTCAGCGACACGAGTCATGCTGCCACCTTCACGCACAAGGTGATGCTCAAAATAAGCCCGCTCAAACGCATCCCGTGCTTCCCTTAATGGCAACTCGAACGATAAGGTAAAAATTTTACCCTCCACTGCTGGAGTGCCGTTCATGACTGGTGCGCTATGGCTTAGCCCGACATTAGTCACTACCCCAAAACCCGGCTCGGAGGATGCGTGGGAGTCGACCGGCATCAACACTGCGCGTGCATGAAAAGTCGTTGGCCGTACTACTTCCTGCCCGCGTGAAAGACCCTGCTGCACTGCTTTGAGCAGCTTTTGCATCGATATCGGTTTTTCCAGAAAATTCAGTGCACCGATGCGTGTTGCCTCAACGGCGGTATCAATCGTTGCATGACCCGACATCATAATTACTGGCATCGTCAGCATGCCGTCACGTTGCCACTCCTTCAACAATGTCACGCCATCGGTGTCAGGCATCCAGATATCAAGCAGTACCAAATCCGGTTGCGCAGCTGCCCGCATCGTGCGTGCTTGTTGTGCATTCTCAGCAGTTAATACCACGTGGCCTTCGTCGCCTAATATTTCCGACAACAATTCGCGAATGCCCATTTCATCGTCAACGACCAAGATGTTAGCCATGTATTACATCCTTCAGTTTTCTGGAAAATAGTTTTAAATAAACGTCAATCGCTGCGATGAAATCTCATTAATTTACGCTTGCTAACTTTAGCAGCAAAATTGAGATTTTTGCACCCTGAGTTTCAGTTCGGTTCTGAATATCGATGCGTCCGCCGTGCTCATCGATGATTTTTTTGACCATTGCCAGGCCCAAGCCTGTGCCGCGCGGCTTGGATGTCACATATGGCTCGAATGCGCGCGCCAGTATTTTTGGTGTGAAGCCGGGGCCGTTGTCACTAATAGTTAAACGCACTGCTACGCACACTTGGTTGTCGGAGCTGCGATAGTTGATTTGCTCGGTCACGACATTGATGTGGGGTGCCAGTGCAGCGCCATCTGGGTTGCGGTTTTGCGCACCTTCCATAGCGGCGTCCTGCGCGTTCTGCAAGAGATTGTGAATAACCTGGCGCAGTTGGGTAGCATCACCCATCACTTTGGGCAAGCCATCAGCCAATGCGGTTTCGATGATGTCGCGGTCATCGCCGCCAATGTAAAGCCCAAGTATTTCGTAGATCAATGCATTGAGGTCTAGCTCTCCCAACACAGCAGGCGGTGTCTTGGCATAATCCCGGAAATCATCAACCATCTGCTTCATCGCTGTGACTTGGTTGACGATGGTAGTCGTGCTCTTGTTAAGGATTGCGACATCTGCAGGCGCCAGCTTGGCTTCGAGCTTCATTTGCAAGCGTTCGGCAGATAGCTGGATCGGGGTTAACGGATTTTTGATTTCATGCGCCAGCCTGCGAGCTACTTCGCCCCAGGCGATCGAACGCTGGGCTGAAATCACATCAGATATATCGTCGAACACCACGACATAATCGCTACCGGTGTCGCCGGGCAAGCGCGAGCCACGTGCCAGTAGGGCGATGTTGTTCTCTGCCTCGACCGCAGCAATGCTGCGTGGAATTTCGATCTGGCGTTGCCAATGCTGTTGTTGGCCCACATTGCCTCCCGCTGCAGATTGCGCGTTTTGACTGGAAAAGGCAGCAGTAATAATGTCGGCAAATTCCTGCAGGCCAGTGATTGCAGAAAGTGTTGTGCCGATATGGGGTGCAAGATCCTGGTGCAGGATGCGTTCCACAGAATCGTTGCAGGTCACCAACCGGAACTGGCTGTCGAGCACCATCACGCCGGCCGACATGTTTGTCAACACTGATTCTAAATAAGCTTTGGCATTTTCTAGTTTAGAACGATTAGTTTCCACAGCAGTGCGGGCATCCAATAGTTGATGCGTCATGGCGTTGAAAGATTTCATCAACGTTCCCAGTTCGTCGGAACTAGTGACCATCGGCCTTGGAGAGAAATCGCCTTCAGCAACTGCTTTGGTACCTTTGGCCAGCACCAGCAATGGTTGCGCCAGGTCGGTGGCGATAATGAATGCACTGGCAATCGCCCCAAAAATTGCCAGTAGCAACGTCAGGGTCAGGGTTACCAGATAGATTTTGCGTAACCCGGTGCGAGCAAACGAGCGTTCTTGATATTCGCTATAGGCTTCGCGCAGCGCCTCGGCATTGACGGCAAGATAGGTCGGCACTGGTTGCAAAAATTGCAGGAAACGTGCTTCGTTCTGTAGCACCAGTGCGTCGCTACGCGCCGGTACCGCCACCAACACGCGTAGCCGCAAACCATGGGCTTCGGCAGGCGGTGCGGTTGCTGGCGGTGTCGCCGAAGCTGATGTTGCCGGTGTCAGGGAATTAGCCGCACTGTCACCGGTGGATTCGATTGCTGCAAAGGCACGGCTGGTGCGGGCCTGGCGCAGCATTGCCGGCGTCGGCAAGTCTGGCACCAATTGACCCAGGCGCGTGCCGATGCTGGCAATCACGCTGCCGCTGCTATTGATCACAATGGCTTCGAGCGTGGTGCCTTGCTCGCGCAGGCTGGAGAGCTCGCTGATCAACGCTGCGTCCGACAGGTCAGACAGTTCAAGTGCAGTGTTGCGGGCCTTTTCAGAAAGATCCGTAAGGGAAGAGTCTAAAGCTGAGCGGCCCAAGTTCAGCCCTGCCTCCAGTGCTGACTCTACCCGCACATCGAACCAGGATTCAATTGAGCGGGAGACAAACTGCACCGACACCATGTAAATTAGGGTTCCGGGCAAAATGCCGATCATGGCGAACAAAAGCACCAACCGTGCAGTCAGGCGTGAGCCAAATACACCACGCCGATAGCGCTTGTAAAGCCGTGCCAGCAGCAGTGCCACCAGAATTAAAAGCGCAACCGCGGCCAAAGCGTTTAGGCCAAAAAGAAAGGGGTAATGTTTGTCGAACGATGCCGAGTTTTCAGAAGCAGAGGCTAAAAGAAATAGCAAAATGCTCGCCACGGCAGCACCCACCACGAATACGTAGCGCAAACCCCGTTTCAAGCGATCATCCTCACGCTACTACTTTCAAGCGACAGCCCTCAATACTCATTCCGCCTTAAATGAAAAATTGTGCCAGTCCGACGACAAACGCCAGTTGCTGTTGTTGAGCGCATTGACCTGGAACGGCTTGGCTAGATACTCCAGATTTAACCGCATACGCACACTCACCTTATAAGTGTTACCGATTTTGAGTGTACCCCGCTCGGCAACCAGCCAGCGGTTTGGTCGGCGTACTAACGACATGGCATCGTCGAAGCTGGCAAAGCTTTGCTGCACACTCCCAACGACGCCACCTCGATATTGGCGCGTCAACACATTGTATTCAATGCGGATCGTACGGGCAGTGCTGAGTGTGGTTTCATCGAACCAATACCAGCGTGGCCGGTATATTTCAACTTCCGTTGTGAAATGCAAGGGAATACCGCGTGTTAGCGCTTCTTCAAGGTTGTAATTGAGATCAAGGTTATAGGTCGCCGACAGGCGGTAGCCCTCTTCGGCGCTTTCCACCTGCGCTCGGGCAATCTCGATACCTTCTGCGGCGAGCACCTGGGTCGATGCCGAAAGCATCAGCAACGATGCCAGCATCCAACGCGTTAGCAGAAAAATGAGTCGTCGCGTCACTGGTGCAGAAGACGGGGACGAATCCGTCGCAATGTTGGTCGATACATAAGCCCATGCCTCAGGACGGCTTCTGGAACAGCGCGTAAAACAAGCCGTCATGGTTTTCGGGCACCGGAGTAAATTGACTATCCGGTAGTACTACGCCGGGCAACAACTGCCCTGGAGCAGGCAATCTAAGCGCCTGGCTACGCTGAGCAAATGCAGCCGCTTGCGCTTCGGACTCCCGTGGCCATAGCGAACATGTCACAAACAATAATTTACCATCGTCAACTAACATCTGCCAAAGGTTGTCGAGAATTTGAGCAGAAAGTGTTGCCAGTTGCGCAGAGTCGGCCTTTCGTCGCAACCATCGGATGTCAGGATGCCGCCGTACAATACCTGAGGCAGTGCAGGGCACATCGACCAGAATACGATCGTATTTCTGCCCATCCCACCATTCAGTGCTGGCGGCGTCACCAACAGTTAATGTCGCCTTGAGTTGCAACCGCTGCAGGTTTTCGGTGATGCGTTTCATGCGCTTTGCATCATTGTCCAGCGCTGTCAAAGTGATGTCGGCAGTTTCCAACAGATGTCCGGATTTCCCACCTGGTGCTGCGCAGGCATCGAGCACGTGCATGCCGTCGTGCAGATCTAGCAGAGGTGCAGCCAGTTGCGCTCCTGCATCTTGTACTGATACAAGGCCTTCTTCGAATCCTGGTACTTGCGTTACAGGCACGGCGTTCGCCAGGATTACCCCGTCTGCACCGGCTTGGCACGCCCCGATGCCAGAAGCAGCTAGTTTTTCCAGGTACGCCGCCACGGTAATGCGCCGGCGATTGACTCGCAACGTCATGGGCGGGGCGAGGTTGCCAGCTGCCAGCACCGCTTGCCAATGATTGGGATGGGAGCTTTTCATGGTGTCAATCCACCAGGGCGGATAGTTCCAGATCGCTGCTGGCTCTTGCATCACCTCCTGCATCAAACACTCTCGCTCGCGCAGAAAACGCCGCAATACGGCGTTAACCATGCCTTTTGCATGGGCCATGTCGGCATCCGATGCGGCTGCCGTGACTGCCTGATCGACAACGGTATGGGCATTGTAGGTTTGCGCCGAGCCGGCTGGTTCAGAAATCAACGTCAAGGCAATACAGAGTAGGGCATGCAACACGGGTGGCGTCGGTGCTTTGGGTGCCAGTCGCGCCAACAGTGCGTCAACACGGCCCAATGCGCGCATGGTGCGATAGCTCAAGTCTTGCACGGCACCCCGCGCCTGAGGCGGCAGATCCGCGCCATGATGAGAAAAAACAGTCGACAACGCCTGGGGCAAGGCAGTGCCGGCGCGTACTTGCAACACCGCCAACGCAGCACCGTGCAAGGCAAATGCGAGAGAATCAAATTTTAATGTCATCTGCAAGTTTTCAGAGGCCCCACATCACATCTTTGCCCGCGCGTTGGGCTGCACGCAGCATTTCCATTAGCGGAAAAGCGCGCGTGGAAAAACGCACCGACTGCAAGCGTTGGTCTTCCTGCTGATCGGTTGTGGGGTCGGCACCGGTGGTATCGGCATCTGCAAGTGGCTCATTGTCTGGGTCGTTTTTGCTGCGTTCGATCTCTGCTTCAAGCGCACTGACCGCACTGCCTGTTTCAGCAGCCGTGATCACTCCGCGTTTCAAGTCTTTGTGCAGCAATTCTAGGATAGGGCGTGCATGGTCTTCATACATTAATACGTCGGCCGCAGCCTTGGAGCTAAAGGTAATCAACATAAAATACTCCTGAAAATTGTTGTGCTACTCGGTTTTAAATGACCCAAAAAAAGTATCGATTGCCTCCATCGGCATGGTTTGTTTAGGCCCAACCACCATGACTTGATAAACCCGGCGCTCGCGTGCTACAAACCGGGCATGAAGGGATTTGGCGTTGCCTTGAGCGCCTGCCGGTGGGCCAGCTACGAGATTGATGACGGTAAGTGGGCCTTCCTGCTTCGATTTTTCTTCAAGCACCACACCGCTGATGTTTTTAACCATCGTGTCTTTCATCACTTTTAATGCTGCCTGCGCTTGCGTTGCATCCGGCAGTTCTGCGGTCGCCACCGCAAAGGTCACTTGCTCGACTTCTGCAGCCGTCATTGTCATGGTCGTGCGTATCCCGCCAAGATTAATTTCGCGTGCATGTGTTGACGGTTTGGAAGGCAACAGGATCGAATAGGGGGCGGCCGTGCCACGCACATCACGCCAATCGTAGGTGGGAGTGCAGGCTGAAAGCAAACACACTGCGAGCAAAAAAAGAGGCATCAACAAATAGGTGCGATTGTGTGTTTTATTTTCCACTCGGCAATCTTTAGAGTGACTTAGTTGGATGTTTGTCATAAAAATTACGGTTTACCAATCACAAATACCGTTGCGCTGCTGAAATTAATGCAAGCGAAGAGTTGCTTGTGATAGCCTTTGTTGTCTTGTAGAACGACCGAAAAACCGCGGGCCAATGCAGCCTCATTATGCGCGTTGTGTGCGATTTTTCGGCGACATCGCTACAACAATGCAGCCGCCGGGAGTAAAACTTGGGGAATACGACCTTGCAACGGGTACTGGTTATTCCACTGGTGCTGCTAGTGCTCGCGCTCGCCGGCGTGATTTATTGGTCATCCCACCGTGCAAGTGAAACTGCTGCGCACGAGTTTTCGCAAAAGATTCTGCTCAATATGGTGGAGCGGGTCAGCCAGACCACAGACGGCCATCTGCTTGGCGCGCGAGTAGCCATCGACGCGTTGGCACCTAACCCTATTTATTCCCCGGTAGAAGACAGTATCCATGTCTTGCCATTCCCCGTTGATTCGACTGCGATCGAACAACGGCTCTGGACAGCAACCGGCTTTTTTCCAACCTTTAATAGTTATGTTTATTTTGGTGGCGCAGATGGCAGCTTTGTTGGCTTAAATCGCCAGCCCGGCCGTATCGAACTGCGCCTGCGCACGGGCGACGATGCTCCCCGGCAGATTTTAAGCGTAGCAACGCCAGAACGTCGGCTTGGCTTGCTGCGCACTGATTCCTACGATCCACGTACCAGGCCCTGGTACACAAAAACCGTCAACAGCGCCCGGCCGACATGGTCTGATGTCTATACCGATTTTACGACGCTTGAACCTGTCGTCACGCTCTCTAAACCGATTTACCAGGCTGATGAGCGGCTCGTTGGCGTGGTGGCCACCGACCTTTCGCTCACCCAGCTGACAAATTTCTTTCATTCGTTGTCGGTGAGTAAAAACGGTATTGCTTATCTGGTCGAGCGCTCCGGCGCGATCATCGCTACCTCCACCAATGAACTGCCCTATCGCACCGATAATAAAACCATCGTCAGGCTGATGACCCGGCAAAGTATTTCGCCATTGTTACGTCAATCGTTTCAGCAGGTGCTGCAATGGCAACGCGATGGCGAAACCTTGGAGCGCCCCGTGTCGAGGGAATTCGAAAGTGACCAGGGCCGCGTTCAGGTTGGTGCTTCCCTGCTACGTGATGCGGCCGGCCTGGAGTGGATCATCGTGGTGGCTGCACCCCGTGCCGATTTCATCAGCAATGTTACCGGTGTGATGTATGAAAGCTTGGGCATTGGCTTGGTTGCCGTTGCCCTGGTGATGGTGGTGGGCTTCATGCTCTTGCAGTGGGTGTTGCGTGATATCAGCAAACTCACGCGTGCTGCCGAACGCGTAGGCTTGGGCCAGCCGATGGGCCAGCTCAATATTAACCGTGGTGACGAGATTGGCCTGCTGGCAAAACGCTTCTTGCAGATGGAGCGTAATCTACGCACAGATAGGCTAACCGGCGCACTGAACCGCGATGCGTTAATTTCCCATATTGAATTTCGCCGCCGCAACACCACCGGCTCGGCTTCGCTACGATTTTCTTTGCTCTTCCTTGACCTTGACCTGTTCAAACCCGTCAACGATCAGTATGGCCACGATGCTGGCGACAAGGTGCTGATCGAAACCGCATCCCGCCTCAGAGGCAGCATTCGCGAAACCGATGAAGTTGCCCGGTTCGGCGGCGATGAATTTGTGGTGTATCTGCATGGCGTGAATGACATAACAGAGCTAGATGCTGTGTGCAAAAAGATCTATGCCCTGATCCAGGCGCCGCATGAAATTCGCCCGGGCTTATTGGTGCAAGTCGGCGCATCGATTGGCTGGGCCAGCTACCCTGCCGATGGCAGTGATATCAAAACCTTGTTGCGGGTCGCTGATACCCGTATGTTTCAAAGCAAAAAATTGCGCAAGCATGGGGAGTTGCCGTCTACCTTAACCACGGCAGAGGCAATCTCGACCTTGCTTTGATCGTTAAATTCTTAGTAGTTAATTTTGCTCCTGCAATGCCTCCCTGTATTGAGCTTTGGCCACATGTGCCTGGCCAATCGTTGCCACGCCGGCCAAGACGACATCCCTCATACATTGGCAACGATTGGACGCATGACCAAGATAGCCGCACGGACGTAAGCACCCGGCGAACCCATCTTGAAACGGCCTAGTGAATTTTGCGACGATCGTGTCCGTTATTGACTTAAACGGACACGTGGAGTCCACGCCTACTGCATGCGGCAACCTAGAAAACCCGCTTGCAGGGAAAGTGCGCATATAGCTGCAATTTGCGCCACATAACAGATTTTTTCACAACGACAATATATCACTTACCGGCAAACGGTATATAATGCAAGCATGGCAATCCAATCTTTCGCAGATGCTGACACGCAGGAAATATTTTCGACTGGGAAGTGCAGGCGGTTCGCCACCATAGCCGCAGCAGCAGTGCGCAAGCTAACGCAACTCGACAACGCGTCAACGATCAATTTTATGAAGCTGCCACCCGGCAATGACTTAAAATTTTACGATGGCGCGTGGCATGTTCGGATCAACCGTCAGCGGCGCCTGACCTTTAAGTGGGGCGACGCTGGACCATACGACGTGCTGATTAAAGACCCACACTGACCGGCCAGCCTGCTGGATTTTTTATGCAATGGAGTGCGACATGATCAAAAACGGAATGCGGGCAGTTCACCCTGGCGAAGTGCTGCGCGAGGACTACTTAAAGCCACTCGGTATGAGTGCGAACGCACTTGCGAAGATGCTGCACGTGCCAGCATCACGCGTGAACGATATCGTGCTTGAGCGCCGTGGCGTGACGGCTGACACCGCCCTGCGCCTGACGCGCTATTTCGGTGGACAGCCAGAAGATGCGCAAGGGTGGATCAACATGCAGGCGACCTACGACTTCAAGATCGCAGAAAAGAAAACCGCCGCGAAGATCGCCAAAGAGATCATCCCACGCGAATTTGAGGTGGCCTGAACCTCCGCAAACGCATAAATCGCCCCGATTTTGAACTGACCTCCAAGAGTTGGACGGTTAAACTTTAACAGCTGCTGCCTGTAATCGATATTCGACTGGACTCATGCCGTTAAGCTTTGATTCAGTTCGCGGGCAAAGAAGGCCGAGGTGGGTTCAACCGGTCAGCGCAACGCCTCTTCGATTTTATCGCCTGGGGTCATAAATGCAAGCGTCTTACGTGGTCTTGAATTGAGTTTGTTTGCGATGATATTAAGATCTTTTTGTGTGAAGAGC
>Ga0326733_1000059_pt1 | contig 40561 bp, 42 predicted proteins | sample 14_GP2_308_FD_207946 | JGI IMG/M metagenome (GOLD analysis project Ga0326733, IMG submission 207946) | Glacier ice microbial communities from Ngari, Tibet, China - 14_GP2_30.8 | ecosystem: Environmental > Aquatic > Freshwater > Ice > Glacier | place: China: Ngari, Tibet | collected 2018-07-17
GTACATTACTTTGAGATGCTCGTAGCCCAGCCCTCGGAGATTGAGATTGACACAGATCATCCCCCACATTGCTTCCGGTGTAGGTGCCGATGAAGGAGAGTGACGATCCTCTGGACAAGAAAGAAATTGACTCCTGCTACGAGCCCATCCCCATTGCTTGATGCAAGGGAGATTTCGAACGAACAAACGAGTCCACTCTTGATACATCTTGCCCAATCCACGCAGTGTCAGACCATCGAGAGCACTGACAACCAGCATGTTCCAATCTATCGACTGCTGCATGATAGATGTAGTCCCATGCTCCATTGCTTGTTGCTTCGGGAGGTAGTGGATATGCGCACGTGAGCCTGAACGACGAGTTGACGAATTGCGCGGTGTAGACGACGCCTGGGCAAACGACTGGGCAGACGACTGGGCAGACGACTGGGCAGACGACGGTGATGACTGAGCAGGCGACGGTGATGGCTGAGCGGATGACTGGGCAGACGACGGTGACGACGGTGACGACTGAGCAGACGACTGAGCAGACGACTGGGCAGACGACGGTGACGATGAGTCGCTCGTTTTTGAAGCGACTTTTCGATGAAACTCATCCTGGTCGAAGGGTTTGTTTGCAGACGTTCTCTTTCCCAGTACCTGTTTGAGTGACTGTTGTACAACGGCCAACGAACGGTGACGAGAGGAGAAAGGTCGGCTCGAATGTGTTTCCAGATTGGCCATTCCAGCACATGCAACATCAGCCAGTAGAGAGAGATGTGTATCCACAACGACGGGGGGACCTCCCAAGATGGGTTGATCGCGACGATACGACATTTTGGCTCGTTGTGGAATCGCTGATTCAGCCGTACGAGCCAGAACCTCAGCCTTGGAATTTGGTCTCTGGAATGCCTTGATGTTGAGTGCTGCCTGTTTGTTGCACGACACAATTTTACAGGCGAGTTGCCATATATGCAGTCTTGAAGTTCGAAAGACAATTCTTGGTAGAGAAAGGTTTGGCGTGAATGGTCCTTGAAGACGACTCTTGTACTTGTTGAGAAGCAGTAGGTCTCCAGATGACATGATATCGCGAGTATCCGTCTTGGATGATAGTGAGATGACGTGCAGGTACGCCATAGCCCAGAGATACAATGCTTGTGAACCACGATCTGATACGACCGAATTCACCGTGTGTCGAAAGGAACGTGGGAGGAATCCCGTCTCACCAGCGAGAAGAATCCATGTAGACTTGTTGTTGGTGATAGAATGATCCATGAACCACAAATGTTTGGAGATGACAACCTCGACGTCCCAAGATGTGGATGCCTCTTGCTGCCACTTGGAAACAGCCTGGTCGAGTGTGTACAACTCGTTGGTACCAGACATCTGAACCAGACCCATGAGAGAAGTTGACATTGCCGCCTCCATATGAATACCACAAAGAATCCCTGTCAGTGCGGTGGTGGGTGACGACTGTGGTTGATTGATGGAGAATCCAATGAGGATGGGTAGGCAGGAGATGTTGATTGACCCACAGATGTGCTTGGTCAATGTGGACACAATATCACCGCCCGAGTCAGACGGCATCATGGACATTGCAGACGTGACACAAATCAACAGAGGAAGAGGAGTGGCGAGCAGTGTTTGTGTGAGTGCAGCCACGAGCGACGCCGAGCGACGCCGAGCGACTTGGCTGACAGAATGATGTCACATTTGTAAGATTCCGAGTAGATAAATTTCCGAGAGTGCAAGATTTTTATGAAACATGACCAAATACATTCAATTACATGCAAACTCCAAATTGAATGACAATTTTTATAACCATTGTTGGAATGTGTGAACTATTGACGCGCACAAATGCATAATTCATTCATTCCTTGCAGTGGTGTCTGATTAAAGGAAGGGCAGAGATACACATTGAATGTATGAGTTCCTTGTGGTGCTGTCTGATTGAAGGCATCACATTCAGACACCTTGAATGTATGTACTCCTTGTGGTGCTGTCTGATTGAAGGTGATGCAGTGATGCACATAGAATGTATGTATTCCTTGAGGTGCTGTCTGATTGAAGGCATGACAGTGAGACACAATGAATGTATGTATTCCGTGTAATGCTGTCTGATTGAAAACAGGGCAGTCATATACAATGAATCTATGTGTTCCTTGCGGCGCTGTCTGATTGAAGACAGGGCAATAAGACACCTCGAATGTGTGTGTTCCTTGAGGCGCTGTCTGATTGAATGCACGACAGCGAAATACCTGAAATGTATGTATCCCTTGCGGTACTGTCTGATTGAAGGAATGACAGTGAACCACCAAGAATGTATGTGTTGCTTCTGGTGCTATCTGATTGAAAGCAGGACAGTCATAAACCTCTAGTGTATGTATTCCTGGTGGCCATAGAATGATATTGTTGCTGTTACACGAATGGTTGTTTCTCAACACAAGATACTTTACAGATAGTACCTTGCCTGTTTTTGTTGCTGTAGGAAAGGATTGCAGATTCCCACTCGCTTCGAGTTTGAGTATACGTCCATACGTCGGTCCATTCGAGGTGGCCGAGAATCTGACACTCTGCCATGTGATACGCTTGCGTAATTCCAAATGTGTCGATCGATGCAACATCATCATATGTGCTTGTTCTTTGGTATGTAAGAATGTTGTGATGTGCGCAAGAGCATCTGAAACGATGGTATTCATATCGACGTATTTTCTTGCGTGTGTCGGATTTGTGGTACAGTTGGCGAGCAAGTGTCACTATCGAAAGTCTGCTTGATGGGTTGGCAATCGAAATTTTTGTAGCAATAGGTGTTTGGATTCATTTGGTCCGACTTGGAAGTCATTGAAAAGTCCAGGTTAAACGCACAACTAGTTTGCAAGTTGCAATCTTTTATAAATCCCAACAAAATTTCCGTTTTGCAGACGATTCAATGTCACGTAACAACGACACGAGTGGTCACTTGTATACAGAGGGAATTGTAGCGAAAGAAAAAAGGAGAGAGCGATCTATGAATGAACGAATTTAATGTATGAATATCAAATTCTTCGATGATTGTTGCAACTAATATTCCGAGTAGATAAATTTCCGAGTGTAACATTTCTAGGAAATTCAATTACATGCAAACTCGAAATTGAATGACAATTTTATAACCATTGTTCGAATGTGTGAACTATTGACGCGAAGAAATACATAATTCATTCATTCATTCAAATCAATGCATGAATGACAGCGAACAATCAAGAATATATGTGTTCCTTTCGGTGCTGTCTGATTGAATATAGGACAATCATACACCTCGAATGTATGCGTTTCTTCAGGTGCTGTCTGATTGAAGGTAGGGCATCCATACACCGCGAATGTATGTATTCCTTGAGGTGCTGTCTGATTGAAGGCATCACAGTGAGACACAATGAATGTATGCGTTCCTTGCGGTGATGTCTGATTGAAGGCAGAACAGCAATACACCTTGAATGTATGCGTTCCTTCAGGTGCTGTCTGGTTGAAAGAATCACAGCAAGCCACCGCGAATGTATGGGTTCCTTGTGACGCTGTCTGATTAAAGGCATGACAGTTAGACACTCTGAATGTATCTATTCCTAGTGCTGTCTGATTGAAGATACGACAGTTATACACATTGAATGTATGGGTTCCTTGAGGCGATGTCTGATTGAAAGCAGGACAGTCATACACTTTGAGTGTGTGTATTCCTGGTGGCCATGTCATGGTATTGTTGATGTTGCACGAATAATTGCTTCCCACCACAAGATGCCTGACTGACAGCAATTTACCGGTTGCAGTTTCTATAGGAAAGGATTGCAGATTCCCGATCGCTTCGAGTTTGTGTATACGTCCATACGTCGGTCCATTCGAGGTGGCCGAGAATCTGACACTCTGCCAAGTGATACGCTTGCGTAATTCCAAATGTGTCGATCGATGCAACATCATCATATGTGCTTGTTCTTTCGTATCCAAGAATGATGTGATGTGCGCGAGAGCATCTGAAACGATGGTATTCATATCGGCGTATTTTCTTATGTGTGTCGGATTTGCGGGTTTGTTGGTGATAAAGTGTCGTCCTGTAAAGTCTGCTTGATGAGTTAGCAATCGGAACCAATGTCGTCATAAGGTGTTCGGATTCATTTCCGAAGACTCGCAAGTCATTCACAAGACCATGATAAACGCAAATAGTTTGCTAGTTACAATCTTTTATAAATCCCAATAACATTTCCGTTTCACATCGACAATTCAATGTCACGTACAAATGCCAATTACAACGATACTTACATGGGTGGTCACTTGTATGAGGGAATTGTAGCGAAAGAGAAACGGAAAGAGCGATCTATGAATGAGCGAATTTATTGCATGAATGTAGAATTATCCAATGATTGTTGCAATTTTTATGTTTCCATTCAAGGTCAAACGGGAAACACTTATGCTGTGAGTGGAGAAGCCAAGACTGGAAGTAAGTTTGAAATCACATGCCAATGTAAGGATTTTGAGCGACGACAACAAAAATGCAAACATATCTATTTCGTGATGTACAAGGTGTTGGGGTTACCAGGAACTACTTCTTCTGTATGCGTACGAGATATGAAAGGATATAAAGAACGTTCGGTCGCGATAGCCGCATCTGTGTCAACCGAAGATGCTACGACAAGTCATGACTCGAAACGTGCAAAGTTAGCCGATGACAATAACAAGCAGATTGCCAAGCGACAGGAATATATTGATGAAGATTGTGCCATCTGTTTTGATACCATGCAGAAAGATGAAGATCTCAACTGGTGTCAAATTCAGTGTGGAAAATCATTTCATACTGATTGTTTGCGTCGATGGGTCTCACACAAGCCCAATGATCCCGTATGCCCTCTTTGTCGTGCAACTATTGATGTCTGTGAATGATTCTGCTAAGCAAAATTTTTATTCAACATATCTACCAAAACGTCTTGATTCACGACTTGTATTCTCGATAGGATACCAACGCAAGTCATCAGTTCGTTGTGTCATAGAGAGTGGCCAAGATTGTTCTGGAAACTTGGGAACAATACTCTGATACACAGGTTGGAGTTGATTACATATATCATCGATAGATTGTTTCTCACATTTCGATGGAATAATGATATGAAACACCAACCTTTTCTGTATATAATCCAAACCAATCACGCCAATAGAAGCATTCGTATTGCTTGCCAGTGTCGAAAATTCAGATGTCCATCTTTGTCCTGTTTTAGTATATCCACATGGATTGATAGAAATGACAACAACTTCTGTATGATGATTGATATAATCGTCCAGTTCCGTATTAGGAATAATTCCAAGGTAATCTGCAATTTGTTGAATACCCCAATAATTGTACATCTTGGTCGATAATTGTGGAACAACTTGTTTCAACCATGTCCAGTTGTAACTCAAACGAAACAATGTTGTATATATCAAATCCCATCGGCTTGTGTGAGGAGAAACACAAACCACCTTGATTGGTCTGTTTTTTGTCACTCTGTGAAATCCATCTATGTTTTTAGGACATGACCATCCTAATATAAACAATACAGTCCAACAAATCCATTGTAGTGTACTATGGACGATAAGACATTGTAGACACCAAAATGCCATACACACTTTTTGAAAGTCCATGTTGAATAACTCAAAAAAAGACAGAGTTGTTAATTTCATATACAATTGTATTATTTAATAATTTCAAAAAAAGTACTTACATTTGTGTATGAATGAATGTACTAGACATGCTCTACGTTTTGCGATTGAAGCCATAGACGCATTTCATCAACTGCCGATATATGCGCGTTCTCCAGAGTCATGTCGCAAGCATGTTCGATGGCACCATGATGCACAAATGACATGGCAATAGATGACTGAATAACGTCTACTTTCCATTCTCGACCAGTTGAATATCTTCGAAATTCTTCGTACCATCCAGTAGAAATGGTTCGTTTTTGATCTCTCCATTCAACAATAGTAACCAGTTGTGGCGAAGCATTGATTGGCATAAAGGATCTAGTACCAAGTTCCGAGACATTAAGAAAGCACGATTTTCCGACAAACTTAGACATTACTGTGCACAATCGGATAGTTTATGAAATTGTGTTTTTCTTGCACGTGTACGGATTTCAAGGATGAGACTTTAAGACAGCGGAATAAATTAATGTAATTTGCGCATACACTCGCACCTGATATCATGGGAACCGCGTGCAATTTCGACTGCTTGTTGCATTAATTGAACTCGAGTGACAGTATGTCCTGAAAAATGTTCAGTAGCCTTGTTATTAACAGTTGAAAGAAAGGTTTGGTGTTGTAAAAGACTTTCAGAAGAACCATCGAATGAATCAATGGGTACACCTGCACTTGGTACAATTACCCGAATTCCTTTTTTACATTCCAATACGATCATGGCGAGATCAACCCAGATATTCCCATTGTCAATTGTTTTGGGATGTAATGGAATCAACCCATTTTCAATACCAATGTATAGATCTGCATCTGGGTTCAATGTATGGCATCCTTGCATACGATTGATAGCACCTTGAATAGTTTCATCGTATCCAATCGGTTGGGACGAAACTCCACTTTGGGCACCCACGAAAGCAGAAATGAGAGCATGAGAAAAGGCTTTTTTGACAGCAACTATCTTGTCGGGATTACCAGAACCAACAATAATCTTGAGATGTACTTTTCCATCTTTAGTAGCAAGTTGGCGTTGCTTAAACATGTCGAATCCTTTACAAAGGTCGCTTTCGGTACATCCAAAGGCTGGATTAACATCTACTCCTAAAGGTCCTACCTCTCCAAAATAACTGTACATGACATCCGATATATTAAAACTACGATCATCGAAAAATATACAATTGAAAGGACGAAAGTTGTACGTTTTGGCCATCGCTTCAACCATACCACCTTTGAAACGATCATTCGTAGGGAATCCACACATGTGTCCATCAAAATATTGCTGTAGACCTGCTTTTCCAGACAACTCGTATGCATTCTTGTTGAAAGAACACAAGTAAATGCGATGACCGGTTTTCTTCAATTCACACAACATTTTTTGAGTGTGAAGATAGCGACGTCCTTCATGATCCACCAGAGTTTCATCATAATCAAATATTAGAATTGGTAAATGTTCCTTGGTAACAACTGGTTCAGGGGCGCGAAATGGATGTCTATAATGATGATTGTCTTCAGGATTACCACACGATACACACATTCGAGGTCCTCGATCTTGCAACTGCTTTTCAAAAGGTACAAGAAGAAGTAAATCTGTATCAGGACCAATTTCTTTGCCAGTGAGAAATGTATACTCTTTTTGTTCTTGTGATAATCGTTTTTCAGCCAATCCAAAGATTCCCATATTGATGAGTTTGGGACCCAATGAAGCAAATGGTTTGACCCAAATCACCCGCCATTCTTCAAATCCATTGATGATATTGACAATATTACATATAGTTGCATTGTCATGAACCAAAGTCAAGGGAACTTCAATCATTATATTTTTATCGTTGTTTTCCCAGATTTTTTGATCAAGACATCTCATAATTGTCAGACACAATGAATTGAATGCACTATATTGTGTGTTAATTCCAAACTCATCAAACCTACGTTGAAAACTATCTAATTTGTGGACAAATTCAGGAGTTTTAGATATGGCGTCTGTTACAGTTCCAATGTCCCAAGTTTCCAAGGGAAATTCTCCATCAATATTTTCTATATTATGATTGACTTTGGAGACTTTGGACGATTCGGAAGCCATTTGGGACTCAGGCTGTTTCCGTTTGAGAGACATATCAAAAAGGTTACAGCAAGTGACTAAAAGTCGAAGTTTGAATGAGAATATTCGTTGTATTCAATATATCGAAACACGGATCGGAATCGTATGTCCTCTTCAAAATTGTTGTTGCGCAAGAAACGGAATTATATTTGTATATGAAACTGGTTGTTCAATATTGTATGCTTATGAATTAGCACTAATTTACCAAGGTGTCATTGTGGATTTAGCCGAAATAGGGGTACTGTTGTTGTCCAACGGGAGGAGGAATCGACGTTGCGAGAGGACCCTTGGCAGCGACAGTGCTATTCATCGAACTCAGCGACATGTACTTCTCACGAGGAGGAGCCACGACAAGTCGCACCGTAATGGTGGCAACATTTGCCTCGTCAATATTAGTAATATCCGACACGTTGCGAAACTTTTGACTGCTCTGTGCTCCCAGAATCGTGGCACCACTTCGAGACTCGGAGATAGAAGATGCAGCAGACTTGGCGAATGGAGAAGATTCTTCCATATCACACTCCTCTTCGCCGCCGTCATCACACTCATCAAAAAAATGGTCACTAGCGCCACGAGAATCACTGTACTCTACACTCTTGGTCTTGGACTTCTTGCTCCCTGTTCCTCCACGCTCCAACTGACGCGACGATCTCATCACTGGTGCCATTTCTGGAACAAACTTTACCTGAAGCAATCCATTCTCACTCTTGCCAGCAACAACACCCACCGATGCAGCAGCCTTACTCTTGTCATCGACAAAGGTAAACTTGCGATCCACGGCAACAGGTCGCTCCAGACGCAACGTTGCTAGCGGATCCAGAATCCAATTTCCAACCGACTCGCCGTCAATAGAGACTTCAGCACGACAACGAACGTCTCGATTGTTCTTCAACACCAAGGTATACTCGCTATTGTTAGGAAGACGAAAGTAATGATTACCATTTTCTGTAATCCTTTCGGCAGTCTTGGTAAAAGAGTTGAAACTTATTCCGAGAGAAAATGAACCCAAAGTAATCATATCCGTACCAAAATAACTGGGTGAAGAATATCTGGGTGAAGAATATTCAAAGCGAGACATGGTTGTGAGAGATCGGAAGACTTGGGTTGTGTTTGAGCGAACGAACGAAGAATGCTGCTATCTATCTATTCTGTTTTCGGAAACTGTAGATCCGAATACATTAGCGGAATTGTTCCGTACCTGGTCATGCATTTACAAGATTTGCTCTTTCATCCATTGTTTCAGTTTGGACGCACATATTTTGATTTGATATTCAAAAGGTGCTACTTTCGTCTTGAAGTCCTTTCCATATTTGACAGACAATAGTCCATCAACTGCGAGTCGCAAGTCTTTGACGGTTGCTTCCAGTTCGGGTGGGCAATCTGTCCCATCCAGGTAAAGTTTGTACTGGTCACTCCAAGTATCGGCTACATTCTGCAGGCTCCGCTTATGGTTGTCATCAATACCCTTTATGATCTGACCCATTTGCTGAAAGAACTTGGTCTTGTCTGCCATTGTGTCATCTTTGGAATTCTGAAACGCATTCCAAGATAATTCGGTCCACTCTGTATCAACTAAACATGAACCAAAGCAGGGTGAACAACGACCTTGATCTATGTATCTGTCCGTGGATTGAGACTCGATGTCAAAGTAATCCTTTTCAGTCTTGAGTATTGCGATCTCGACAAGATTTGGGTATTGGGGAATACCTTTTCCTTCAAGTAACGATTGAATTGCAGATTTGTCTGCCCATACATGGGCGACATTTAAGGCTTGATCGTAAGATCTATAACATCCGAGAATACGGTTCCTATACCTGACGATCGATAATTCTTCCGACATGTTTCAGGGATATAATTCGTGTGTTGTTGTGCAAGAATGAAATGCACATGGATGCACAGACACAATTCTCTGACTGTGCGTATTTTTTCCGAAATGTTGGAAGGTGGTCGGAAACTCTTTTCAGAGGAAGTTATTGAACAGGATCTCAGTTCAACCCCAATCATTACCTTGATTTGTGGTTACACGCGTCATGGGAAGGATACATTTGGAAAAGATTCTGAAACCCATTCTGAGTATGATAAATGGCTGATTTTTGGGACATGTTCATCAAAGTTCATTAGGCCACAATCCATTAAGTTGGTGTCATTTGCTGAAGAGTTGAAACAGAAGACACTCGTCTTCTTGGGACTGAACCTTGATTGGAAATACTTGGAACCTTTCAAAGATACATTGCAAGTGGCAGATCCTCAAAATCCAACCGACATGAGAGTGCTACGCGCGTGGTATATCTGGTATGGGGCAGAGAAGCGCAAGGAGGATCTCGATTATTGGTGCAAGAGTGCATTACCAATGGATACAATCAAGAGTGTAGCGGTCACCGACTTTCGATTTGAAAATGAATACGATTATACAAAACGTGAGTTCGATGTCAATCAAGCAAAGAGTCATCACTTACAGACTATACGAGTATTTCGTTCTGAGGTTCCTATTCCTGAGGCTAGTATCGAAAGTGAACATAATCTAGACAAGTTTCAAACCGATTTCATTGCAGTAACATCTTATCAAGATTTGAAGATAGTTCAACAAATGTTTCCTCAATATACAAAGCACAACCATCGCATTGTGATGTGATTCATCGAATATGAATTTAATACATGTGTTCCAACATTGTATGATTTGAAAACTGCTGCTGCAATGGCCGCTGTTGCTGTTGCAATTGTTGTTGATATTGAATCAAGAGGGACCTTCTTGAAACCCATCGATTATATCTATCTTGACGCCATTTATACTTGTCTATTGCAATAGCACGTGAATGTCTGTGATTTGTTTCAATTGTATATGATGCATATGGATGTTGATGATGTGCCAATGAACATATATGAATATTCGAGCATGATTGGCTCATTCGACATAATAATGGATTGGTCATTATATCCTTACAACCCAACAACCTATTTTCACATACATCATCAAATGAATGTGCAAACAGACATATGGGATTCTGACATATACGAGTGATACTATAGCCTTTACTGATTCGAAAATCCTCTGAATCACAAAATACTTCCTCGATAATATTCAATCCTGGGCAAAGTTCAAGATTTTTTGTATCATTGTTTAATGTTGGATAATAATGTCCCACAAAAGATAAATAGGATGGATGAATCTGTTCAACAAGTGCAACAGGTGCAACCGGTGCAAATGGCATGGCCGGTCGAACATTGCATTGTAATTTTGTCAATAATTTATTTATAGATTCGAGTGAAATGTTGTTTTGTGAACCTACATTCGTAGCACTTGTAGCAGGCGCAGTTGCAGATGGATAATCGTAAGAAGTTTGCGGTCCAAGAGTTGGAGAATAACTGATACCAGAATGATCCGATGGTGAATATGGGTCCATAGTGTATTTCAAATAAGTTGCAACAGAATTTATACGGAAGTAACAACACACGAGCCAGAACCAACAATGAGAGTGGATATTGTCGATTACTTTTACTGGATATAGAAAATCGGAATCGTCCAATGGATATTTTCCGAGATGTTCTGGATAATGACGTCCCACACGCACATACACAATTCGACCTGTCTCTCGAAGGAAGATGGCCTCTCGTAGGAGTTTATCAATCGGAACTCTTGTAGGAGCACACTTCGAGAGCGACATTTTTTTGCCAAGCCATTCGATTCACAAATCCGACACACCTGCACGAAGTACATCGACATGAACACCATCGCGACAGATGCTCTCGCACACATCACATCGTTCTTGGATACCAAACAACAAGCACATATGATGGGTATCAATCGATCGTCGCATACAGCATTACGCAAACGTATCACGTGGCAGATGGTTAAGTTGTCGACTACCTCCAATGGACCGAAGTATGGACGTATACTCAAACTGGTGGCGAGTGGTAATCTGCAATCCTTTCCTGTAGACACTATAACAGGTAAAGTGCTGCCTGTAAGACATCTTGTGATGAGAAATAATAATTTATTCATCATCCTATGGCCATCCAAAATACAGACACTCGAGGTACATCAATGTTCTACCTTTAATCAGACAGCACCACAAGGAACCCATACATTCCGGGTCTCTTATTGCCCTACCTTTAATCAGACAGCACCACAAGGAACCAATACATTCGAAGTGTTTGTATGTCATGCCTTCAATCAGACAGCGCCGCAAGGAACACATACATTCGATGTGTCTTACTGTCCTACATTCAATCAGACTGCGCCGCAAGGAACACATACATTCAGCATGACTGGCTGTCTTGCATTCAATCAGACTGCGCCGCAAGGAACACATACATTCAGAGTGACTGGCTGTCGTGCTTTCAATCAAGTCAATCATGGATGATATATTGTATGCCTCAACGTACATACCCATTTCAATTACAATGCTCATCCAGTTTTGATTGATCTAAGCCTGAGTAAGCACAACTAATTTGACATTGACCTTGGATAATTTTTTAGTAGTCGGAAAAAATCCGAACACTTTATGACGCTACATGAGTTCCGATTGCTAACTCATCGAGCACACTTTCGAGGGCGACATTTTCTTGCCAAGCCATTCGATTCACAAATCCGACACACACCTGCACGAAGTACGTCGACATGAACACCATCGCGACAGATGCTCTCGCTCACATCACATCCTTCTTGGATACGAAAGAACAAGCACAGATGATGAGTTTGGATCGATCGTCGCATACAGCATTACGAACGCGTATCGCGTGGCAGATGGTCATATTCTCGAACCCCTTGAATGGACCGACGTATGGACGTATACGCAAACTGGTGGTGATTGGGAATCTGCAACCCTTTCCGATAGAAACTGCAACCAGTAAAGTGCTGTCTGTAAGACATCTTGTGGTGAGAAATAATCATTCGTGTAACAGCAACAATATCATCCTATGGCCACCAGGAATACACACACTCGATGTGATTAACTGTCTTGCCTTCGATCAGACAGCACCGCAAGGAATACATACATTCAGGGTGTCTCGCTGTCGTGCCTTCAATCAGACAGCACCTCAGGGAACACATACATTCGAGGTTTCAGAATGTCATGCCTTCAATCAGACAGCACCGCAAGAAATACATAAGACAGCACTGCAAGGAACACATACATTCAAGGTGTATTACTGTCCTACATTCAATCAGACAGCACCGCAAGGAACACATACATTCGAGGTTTATGACTGTCGTGTATTCAATCAGACAGCACCACACGGAATACATACATTCGCGGTGTCCTATTGTGATGCCTTCAATCAGACAGCACCACAGATAACACATACATTCAAAGTGTCTGGATGCCCTACCTTCAATCAGACAGCATCGCAAGGAACACATACATTCGAGGTCTCTCTCTGCAATACCTTCAATCAGACAGCATCACAAGGAACGCATACATTTCTGGTGTCTGGCTGTCGTGCCTTCAATCAGACAGCGCCGCAAGGAATATATACATTCAGCGTGACTGGCTGTCGTGCCTTTAATCAGACAGCGCCGCAAGGAACACATACATTCAGCGTGACTGGCTGCTATGACTTCAATCAGACAGCGCCGCAAGGAACGCATACATTCAGCGTGACTGACTGTCGTGCCTTCAATCAAATGAATCATGAATGATGCATTGTATGTCTTGGCGTACATAGAATGCAACAATTACGATGTTGATCCACTTTTGATTGATATGAGTAAGCATAAAAGACGGAAATATGCATGGCATCATCCACCGCATATCACAGCCCAACCACACAACACAGCGACGTTCTTCTGCTTTTTCTGTCGGAAATAATGTCGGATCATTCCGATCTGTGCTGGCTCAATGATACTCAACTATTATTATTATCGGTTTTACTTGCCAGTGAAAAATGGAGCAAGACTGGGTTTGGTTTGAAACATCTCATCTTTGACATGCTCTCACCATTACTTCTCAACGCATCCATCCGGTTCAATCGTATTGAATGTGTCAACAATCCCTTATTCTATGGAAGAATAGCATCTGTTGAATTCCATGAACAATGCATCTTTGATATTTGGGTGGATTCCGATTGTCATGATGAACTCATACCTCTAGTCTACCTCGTCAAGGAATGGCAACATCAACTGAATCCGTGTATAAACACTATACATTGGTTCAGGGATGCAAGTGTCATGATTCTCGACAATCATCAGAGTGACATGCAAAGTAACGTGGGTGAGTGGTATTCGTTTCGTGATCTGGTTCCTCAGTCTATTCGACAGGGTACAGCAACGAGTGTTTACCTATGGCTCTGTCATCTCATACCAAAAGAATCCCTTCGGTTGGAAACAGAACAACAGATGATAGAATTCATGGTGAAACATTTCCGTCAGACATCCTCTCTCAAAGAATATTCTGTTTCCAAAGATCAAATTCATTCGACGATCCAAAAAACTTGGTCGAAATGTCATCAATCCACCACGAACAAATCAGATGGATATTTGTTTTGCTGTTGTAATTGGAACTCGAAGCAATCCTGTCACAAGATCTGGTGTGTGGAAGCAATTCAATTACTCTATTTTTCACAACTATCACATGGTGCTCAGAGTGGATCATCCACCATTCGACCACCCGATGTCGACATTCCTCATTCTAATTGGATGGATATCATTGACGAACGTCAATTGAAAACTCTCATGCCACCCATGGGAGTCAGAAAGAAAAACAAAAAGTCTAATATCGACATTGAGAGCGTTCAGGAGAGTGACGATGATGCACAGTGCAAGTATGAAGAAGACATGAAAGAGTATCAACGACTCCGTGAAACTAATTTCTTACGAGAATATGACGAGGTGGAATGTCTACCAACGTCTCTAGAACATCGTCGACTTTTACGTGACTTGCCAGTATTGTCAAGTGCACAACAGTTGGAGATGTATCTTGGAACATCTTTTGAACAAGTAAAAGAGTACATCATTTCAGTCAAACTTGAATGGATACATATCAATGTTGAAGACCAGTGTCTCATTAGCAATGCTCTGACAAATCCTCGCAACAAAGGGTTAACAAATATTATAGTGTTTGTATGACTAATCAACATACACAGATCGTTACTCGTTATCACTCGTCATTTTATCATCTCTACCATGATGCATTGCCGTAAATACTGGTTTTAGTTTGAGTCGTAATTCTTGAATCCAGTCATTCTCTTGTATACGAGATTGCTTGGTCGTCAAAGGATCAACCTTTTTGAGACCTTTGAATTCGCGAATCTCGACAAGCAGTCTTGGAGGACTCGACGAACTGGATAGACTGGAAAGAGGAGATTCTGGGGCAACTGTATTAAGTTCTGTTTTTGTGTCCCATCCAAACAAATACGTAATCCAATGCGACATTTTCGGATTCAAAAAGATGTGTGTAAAATAATGCACTTGTTTTGCAATAATCAGTCTAGAATAAAACAATTACTTTCCGACTTTGAAGACGTGATCTTGAGGAAGATTTGCCATATAATTTTCTTCTTCATCTAAATCGTTTTCTGGGTCCTTGTCTTGATCTTCATCGTCCGATTGTTCATTTTCAAGGCTTGTTCGAAATTGTCTCAATCTGGATGGAATATCAACTACTTCCATAAACATTCGACTCGCACTTGGCCATAGATGAGTCACGAGCATTCGAGGTAACGAAATACTTATCTTGAATGGTTCAGAAGAATGGATGATGAATGTACAATTCCACATCTGGCTCGCCTTGTACGTCTTGTCACCGGTCGGTGTTCGGATGACAGGTTCTGCATGATTAATACATACTAGAGTGAGAATATCTTTTCCAAGTAGCAATTTATCAAGTACAATGTTCTTGTCTTGAAGCCATTTGAATACACCATGTCTTTTGAGAATAAGTACGAGTCGATCAAGAGAACATGTGATCAGATCATGTGTAGTAGGACGACGTTTCTGGAGCAACCATTCCTTGATCCAATCTGTACATGCAGGAGCACTTGCCAAACGCAATTCAGCATCCTCAATCTCTTGACGAAAGAGACGTTGAAAATGTGTAGTTTCTCTCAGATGTGTCAATGATTGTTGAGTTTGATCTTCCAACATCTTTTGCATATGTTCTACTTTTTTGTCGATACATTCTTTGCGCGTATAAGAGACTCGTTGTTGTGATTTCTTTGAAACAGTTGATTGAATATTGTCAATTTTACGATGAATAGTTTCGGTTCCATCGGCAGTCTTGCAGATTGTTTCATTTGTCTGACAACGTGTAAAGTTCATATTTTCTTCTCGATGTGAGTCGATGTCTATTTTGTCGGTCTTTTCAGTCCTTTCGGTTACTTGGATACCACGGGATGCCGCTCCTGCACTGAAAAACAATTGAGCCAGTTGATGAAGGTCAAATGTAGCAAGTTTGGTTGGATCACTAGAGACACTATCGACCATTTGTCGAACAGCATCGACCGTGCTAGGATTTACAATTAATGAAGACATGATACAAACGGAATTGTATATATTCCGATATTTGACACGTTGAGGACTATTGGGGTGTGTCAAAACTTTCAAGAATTTCAATTCTTTTTAAACCATTTTCTCACAGTTGACAACACAGTCAGATTCTACAAATTCAGGATTCCGATCCAATACATGGCACAGGTATCATATTACTATGATGGGAGAAATGATTTGGTCGATCAATTCAACAACTTTATGTTTCCGTTACAATGTCGATTCAGAGGTCATACGAATGCAAGTTTGAGTCGAATGGTTATTTTTCCCGATGGCTCAAGTACATGGTGGGTGATTCTCGATGGAGGAGATGGACAGGAACAAGACGTGGGTACACTTGTATTGACTCCGAATCAAATCCTCAACATGAGTGTTGAAGATCAGATGAGGACGGTTTGTAATGCCATTTCGGTATATGCATTTACTCTGGAAGATGCTAAAGAACAACAGGATTTGGAAGAACCATCGTGTCCCCGTCGATGGCTGCGTTTGAGTAGTTTGTTCTCTGCGGATACACGAAGGTCATTATTATTTGGAATAACTCAAGATGTTGAAATTCCTGTATGCAGAGGATCTGCAGTTTATCTCCCTCTGTTTGTCAAATTTTCACCAGCACAATATACCAATACATCCATTGTCATACAGGCTCCATTGACTGCTACAGCCTCTTCAAATGCTTCATCATCTGGAATTACTCCTCATCCACCAAATGCTGGAAATGGACGTCGTGTACATCGACAAACTGTGGCAACCATGACAGCAGTTGTGGCTCAACTTCCACAACTCTCCTGGACAGATTTGAATCTTTCACCCACTCCGGGTGCTGGTGACGATGCCAAGGAAGATGCCAACGACCCAGAACACAAGTCTTCGAAACGTACTCGTCTTTCAGAGACTGAGTCTCAACCTGCACCAGTCATGTGTTTAATCTGTTCATGTGAAGTCGAAATCGCTGATCGTTGGATGTGTCCGTTACACAAGGAGCATGTTGCCTGCAATGAATGTTTCCATAACGCACTGACAACTGAAATCAATAAACCTCAACCTACTTTACCATTGATGTGTGTGATCAATTATTCTGGACTTGATGAGAGATGTATTCATGAAATACCAGAGTACGAATTGAAACACACCTTTTTCAAAGATAATCAACAATTGCAGAAATATGAGGATGCCTGTGTTGCTACTGTTCGAAGTGAAGGATTGGTGTCTGGAATGATCACTGATCTACAATGTCCATCGTGTTCAACTAGTTGGGAAATAGAACATGGCGGAGACATTGAATCTGGAATAGATTTGATCATGATGTGTCCTATGTGCCATTCGACATTTTGTACTGGATGTCGCAAAGTTGTTGGTCAATCTTCAGGTGGATTCATGAACATGGACACTGCGGCTACTACAACACCATCGACTTTTCGGGTCGCTGATTCGTCCTGTGCTGCCGCTGCCGCTACCGCTGCTGCTACCGCTGCTGCTACCGCTGCTGCTGCGGCGTCTTCATTCGAGTACGACATTGCTGAACTTGAAAGAATTCATGAGGATTGTTACATTCCAAGATTGCATAGTCAAAGTCAACCTGATGACTGGGGCACGTCAGGTATTCCTCTCAGCAAACGTCAATTGAAAAATGTCGTGTGGAGGATGGAGCAACAGATTCAAAATTCACAACCTCACTGTCCTCAATGTAGACGTGCCTCGGAAAAGGATGAAAAGTGCAATTTGGTACATTGTGCATGTGGGTCAAATTATTGTTATGTCTGCAGTCGTTATCTCGCGATGAGTGGTACAGAATACTATCGGTTGAGAGCAAGGGATCCAAGATTGGCCGCATTTATGATATATAGTGATGCATATGGGATTGAAGAGAATGATCCTGATCTCAATATCATGTATCACCAATGGGAGTTGGGCAATATTCCAACCAAACATCAACATCATCCTATCCATCATCGATCCACCAATCGCCTTTGTCCACACTCATTGATAGCATATTGGACTCAGTATCGTCAACCTGCGTACAAAGGAAAGACAGAACAGGAATGTATCGCAGTTTTCATGAACGAATGTATGATTCGTGCAATGGAAGATATGAGAAAACAACTAAGTTATGACCCTCATTTCTATCAATGTCTGGAGGCATTTGCACATTTCAAGGATCCCAACATTCAACTCTTTTACAAGGATCTCATCGAACGACTTGGACAGCCACAGCCCGATGACGAACCACTGGTTCTCTTACCAACCAACACTTATTCAGGAACAACGTTGATCACCAAACTGCAAGGTCCAACCGATTGGCGTAAAAAGCATCATCCAATTGTGTCCGCACAATCAAGACAATTGTCTGAAGAAATATTTGGACCACTCTCCAAATATTTGGTTCTTCTCAAGAGTTCATTTGTTATGTTTCAACAGATTGCAACCATGCATTTTGAGACAGCGATCCAAAAGAAGATTGAACGACTCTTTATGAAATTTCAAAGCAATGGTTACGAGACATTCGAAGTATCTTTTGTTGGAGCAATGTATCTGGAATACGTTCTCAACCATATCATCGATGCTCTGACGACATGTCTGTTGCCTCAATACCGTGCACTTCAACTGGCACCTGAGCATGCAAAGGTGTATCAAGCCCTTCTTGAATCATATGCCATATTTGATCAAGAAAAGATCAAGTTAAACAGTGATCTTGTAAAGGTTGCACCGTGGTTATTGGCGCATAAGTCTGCAGCGGCAGCGGCTCCAGCAGTGGCTCCAGCAGCGGCTCCAGCAGTGGCTCTAGCGGCGATCGCTTCATCCTCCATTGCTCAATCGAATGTCATGGCAGGTCAAAGTTTACCTGCTTCAGTATGGGCCATGTCATCGATGTTGCCAGGAGGCTTCCATGTAAATTCAGGCGCTAGTAGCCGCGATGCAATGCATATTGATGATTCGATAGTATATCAGATCGCGTTGATTGATGGAGTTTTAAGCACAACATTCACGATGGAAGAAGATCCAATGCATTTGGCCAATAGGTCAAATAACTCTGACTCTTCTGCAATGTACCCACCTCTTGCTGAACAATTCCAACAGGCGATCACAAATGGTAAATTCTCAGCCTTCAACCGTATGAAACGGTGCATCTCTTCCATCATAATTCCACCAACATTCGACTTTCCTTTTTCTCGCTCAGTTGAATCTTATGAAGATATGGCAAGTACCATCTCAACCTCGTTGACTGCAATCTTGTTGGATTACTATGAATACACTATTGCAAATGTGGGGATCATCGAAAATGGAGTTCATGATCTTATTGGACTCTATTTGAGTATGTTACCAATCGATAGCAATTTCGATGAACAGAAGACAATCTTGTTACGCGTTGCATTCCTTCATGATCTTATTAGCATCGTCCATTCTCTGATGTCACCCGTCCTAGAAAATCCATGGAATCCAGCATTCGTTATCACGGCACAGAATTTCAAGGATGAATATTTACAATACTTGCAACACATCACAGAAGGATTCGCCAAAATGAATCATATCTTCCCATTTCCTATCTCAACTCTCTAGTCAACAATTGTAGCATTACATACACTTGCAAAATTTCATTTTATTTGCATTTTATGATATATATACAAGATATCGAACTATTATTTGTGTTTGATTTGTCAATGTCTCGTGCTGAATCACTGCAAGTGTACAAAGTGGCTGGAATGCTCAAAGGTAAGAGGGTATGGGATCGAGAGGCTGCAGAAGCCAAACAATGTCTCCTCAAAGAGGTTGATTTTCAAGAGTTTCTCAACCAAATTACGACTGAGAAAAGACCAAAACTATTGACCATTGCAACTGTGAAATCATTGTTGAGTAAATGTAGATTGGACAAGAATGTACTTGCACGAGTCTACAACATGTCATCCATGCTTGAGGCGTCTTATCCAGATGGTGCCAAACGTACGGCTTGGAATCAAGCCTTGTTAGATTTTTACACCGATCCATTGTCGTACTTTGACAAGGAAGAATCTAGATTAGGATTGATAGACAGCAAATATTATGCACAAGAATTATTGAAAGCCATGCGCACTCAACACAAACCGTTTGGATATATAGAAGGAAGTTATCAATGGTCTGCATCCGAACATGCACAAATTGAATCCGAAGGTTTCAAACTTGGTCCATATAACAAAACAATATGGAATCCCAAGTTGATGCAACAATTGATGGATGACAATATTCATGTAATGGAACAATTCAACATTCGTACAGTTGATGAGTTTATCAATGCATTATATAATCATCACGAGGGTGCCATGCTATGTTTGATTCATGCTGCATATGATAACCCACAACAATGGGAGCAAGACAAGTGTAACGATCAACCACTTGTTGTCGGTGACTACATTCGACGCAAAAAAAGAACAGATAATTTTTCAAATTGGTAAGGAACTACGTACTTGTTTGTATGAAATTAATATACTAGAGTTAAATTTTTTGGTACATGTGCAACTCTAGGCTTCATGCTGAGAATACTCATCATCGTCGCCATGCGCATTGTAATCAACGTCTTGCTTCTCGACACTGTCGATTGGAAATGAAACAGTCACAGTTGCTCCTGGAATGGACATGAGATGACCCAGATTCAGTGGAAGTAGCACGTGAACAAATCGACAACTTCTTCCAAATCGACACTTGTTCTGCATCCAATGCTTACACACGCTCAGAGTGATTGTAGCCGATCCAGTAGTGCCAGTATCCACCGAGTTGCAAGCCCGAGTAGGTACAACAGTTGCAGGCATGGTGGTATGAGTTGGATAATAGCCACTTTGTCTAGTTAAAGGAGGAGGATTCAATGGTAACTGGTCCGATTCTGATGGCTGCTGAAGGTAATTGGAGTCATTGATATCTTGCCATTGCATAAAGTTTGGAGGATTGATAGTAGGAAAGAATCCTGGATGAAATGGATCGTAAGACGCACCAAATGGTACATGTACATGATCCGTCTGATGATCAATGTGCATTTGACTCAAATTCACATCTACATCTTCGTCATCTTCGTCGTTGTCATGACATTCGCCATCTTCATCAACTACTTGGTCTTCTCCATTCTCAGACTCTTCGCCATCGTCTGCTTCTTCTGATCCTGACGTATTCTCAGAGTCATCACTTGCAACGACTGTGTGTATAGGAACAGAAAGTTTAGGATTGAAAGCGACAGTTGTCTCGGGAGCAGCAGCAGTAGTACGGAAAGTAGACATTTTCGGATTGAAGTAGATGATGGGATGAAGACTAGTTGAGGTGAAATTGTGAATGGTCAACAAGTAAAACTCAACAGGTGAACTTCTTGAAAGGACAATACGGAAAGAATAGATTGACAAAATCCGATATTTTTTTCAATTGACTAAAAGAACCAAGGCTATTTTGATCTCCTTTGACTTGGCAATGACTGCTTCTACACCTTCTCAGACCGCGGTCGAAAAGAAATTTGCCGAGTACAAACGAAACATGCTGATTGGAAGCGTTGTTGCTGTCGTTGCTGTTGGTATTCTATTCTACATCTACAAGCGCAAGTATTGTGGTCATATCAAATTGATTGTACCTAATGCTATCTAAGTAACTCTTATTGATCCAATCCTTGAATTTCAACATCATTATCAATGGGAATCGAAACATTTGGATCAATCAATTGCAAATGACGGATTATTTTTTGACAAATCACATATTTGAGATCTTTTGACACAACCTTGATTCCCAGTTGAGTTGCCATGTTTTTCAAATCTTGCTTTGTACGATCTTGAAGACTACACATTGCATTGGTCTGATCTGCCAGTTGTTGATACTGACGACGTGGGTTTTGTGCAGTGATAGACTTACCAGATTCAAGTGAAGAGGGTATCGTAAGAGTCCTTACCATAGTCTGACCTTGTAACACGTCTCTGACCAACTCCGGACTTCCCTTTTTCATAAATGCTGGCAACAACTGGGTCTGTTGCCATTTGGTTTCCGCTTGATCAGCATCCACGACTGGACGTTTTTTCTGAACTTGATGAAACGAGTATCCTAATATATCTTTGTGACCCATACCCTTGATGAGATTGGCTTTGCGAATTTCATTTTCCATGCGAGTAGCAGTATTGTATTTCATGACTTCAAACTTTGCTTTGAACTTCTTTGCAACTTTTTCTTCAACCTTTTTCTTGGCTATATTTTCTCTTTGCAATTTCCAAACGGATTCTCTTTGTGCCACATATGCTGGACCATCTCCATCATATTCGGGAACCATATCTTCAGGTCCAATCATACTCATCACAGGTCCAGCCCAGTTGACTGAGGGTCCAGTGACTCTCCATGTGCCATTTTCATATGCGAGAACAAACCATTCTCGATTACCTCGAGGAGTTATACCTGAATACTGACCATAACCTTCATTCTGTAAAGATATTGATAGCAAACTTTCCAGGACCGACCTTGGAGGGATAGGTGGAAGTGATATGGGCAATTGAGGAATTGCTGGTGCCGCGCCAAAAAGATTTGAGCCAGGTGCTTGTAAAATTGAAGACAATCTGGAATCGAATATATTACGACCTGAAAGAAAAGGGTCAGGAGCAATGTTGGCATAACTTTCACCACCAAAGCGATTTGCAGCGCCTGGTGTCAAATCAAATCTCGTATCAAAAATAGTTGGGCGACGATTTGGATTTGCCATGTTGAAAACGTTGAAGTTAACTTCTTACAATATGTATATATATCAAAATTTTAAAATTGTTTTTGATATGATACTTTGACAACTTGAGATTGTTGGAGAGGTTCCAAGAGATCGTACAATGCTTGAACAATATTGACTCCGACAATTGTCTTTCCTTTGCTATCTGTCCAATCTTTCTGTTTCCACAACAACATGTATTTGTTGACAATATTCCAAGCATGAACATCACCTACAATTACAATATCCAATCGTTCATTGCCCAACATTTGATTCAAGGCACCATGACTGATTCGAGACTGAAATGTCTCAATAATACGAATCATACCATATAGTGTAATCATAGATTTTCCTTGATTGGCAATCACTGGAGGAATAGCAATCACTTGTTTAGAGTAACCAGAACCAGTTATGTGTAAAACAAAGGCATCGCCATCTTGGTTTCTAGTGGTACTCAAATCTTCAACTACCTCAATGTAGTATCGCACATATAAATCTGGAACAAACAACGACTTGTCTTGTCCAATTTCACGAACCTGTATAATTTGTTCACGATTGATAGGTCCATACTTGACAAATTGTTGTGCTTCTTGCAATGTGTGAAACTTTTTGAAAACTGGTTTAGAGAAACCTTTGATCTGTGTAAGAACCTTGTTCCAATCATTATATACACCTGATTCATGACCCTTGTAAACAGCATACCAATAACTGTTGGAACCTTTTGGATTGTCATTGTCCTGAAATGACATTTCTTGCATCGGATGTTAAATGGTCTCTCGAATCGGATTGTATAGTGAATGTTGAGAAAATATTTATTCACTTGGAGTCATTCGTCAAGTTTTCTCTAATCAATTTATTCCGACTCATCATGTTTCGTCGTTCCGTACAAACACTCAAGACCATACATAATCGGACGATCAATATACATTCAGCCGCGATGTCCAACAAGACTACAATCATTTCTCTGGGGAAGAAGCGTGCTGACTTGGAAGCAAGAAAACTACACCAGAAGTACATTGGGATGGGTCAGTATTGTTCGTTTTTAATGTCATGTTGGGGAGCCGGATACGATTCTATTCCTCTTGTGGCATTAGGTGTCAGTTGACATCTGTATATCTCACACTTTCAACGCTCCAAAGTACAATCGGATGTTTACTCCGATCAGATCAATAACTTGGATGAACAAATAAACGCTATCAAGGAAGTAACTAACAAGTAAGCATTAGGAACACTTGTGACCACCAATCAATAGGACAACGACAGTAATAAACAATCAAGTTACATGACCTTGACAATTTCATACTTGGCATTCCATTTGGGATCTTTGAGGATTGATTCAGTTGAGCGCACCGAAGTTTCCTCATACCATTCTCTAAGTTGAGTCATTCCAAAATTTACATCCTTCTTCCGTAAAAAGCGCTGAACTTGATCTCTCGACTTGCAATGATATACTATTCCGATGGGTACGTCTCCTCCAAACCAAGTGTCGGGAAATGATCCAAGTAACTTATATTTTAGAAACCATTGTTCAAATGTAGGACTTACATAATGCAAGATTACAGCATCATAAACCTCTACAGGTTTTGATCCAGCACTCCACCAATAGTGAACGCCATGAATCTCTTGTTCCTTTTTATCCAAACGTATCCGAATCGCTGATTTGACTCCACAATACGCACGATAATGTTGGCGATCTTTTCGAAAGACGTCTAGATCCTTAAACACATTGGTACTTTCCAATTGGGTTGGAACCACTTCCCAATTTCGAAACGAAACGGTATCAATCGTCTCTGACAACGTTGCAAAATACTCACCTACTCCCAATAACTTGGTCACTGTTGATCCACCAATAGGGTACCATAGTTCATCTGTATCGATATGAAGAAGATAATCGATATCAAATGATGCATCAATAGTCTTGAGCCACACCAATGCTGTCTGTGCATTAACTTGTTGACGTGACATGACTTCATTGTCATAATGCTTAAAGTGTTTGGACGCAATGATGCTTCTTTGGTTCACACGCGTCCATTCAGGAGTCACTTGTATACAATGTACATATTTTGCTCGGTGAGGGTTTAATTTCAACCAATCATTTAATTCCATCCAAGAAGGATCTTGACGTTGACTCAAATCAAAAAAGATATAGATTCGCTTGAACCCTCGATTGATATGATATTCGACCCAGGTTGGCAGTTGATGAGCATTTTTTGTTGTTGTCACCAAAGCAACTTTAGCATTTCTATTATGAGCCATATGAAAAGATACCTTCTTCACTCGAGTGCTTTGCGTGCGCTGCATGCGCTTCTTACATATTTGGTTAAATACCAACATGGTTGCAACAATCAAGATTCCCACAACAATTGCCATTATAACACTCATCATGTATTCACTTCAATTGCTTGCATGTATTCATTGTAGCCTATACAAAGAAAAGAAAACAGCGGAATTCTTGATCATCAAGACATCCATATTTCAGTGACATTTTATTTATACAAACCAATATTAACATGTCGGAAATCTGTGACGATCAAAGTTCGGAAATACTCACAACGAGGATAAGAGAATGTATGGTAGACGCTATTCAGACAAATATGGATGTGAACTATCATGGACTATATTCTGAATCACGAATGAAATGTGTTCATCTTCCAATTCTTGAGACCATCATTTTATCTGTCTTGATTGAATCTGACAAGATGATACGTCGTCAAGGTAGATTGTTTACCTTGACTGCCGGGGCTATGGGGGCAGGTAAAGGGCATCACAAGGCTAAATTGGTACAACAAGGAGTGTTGGATATGCGCACGATGGCAGATATTGATCCTGATAAGATCAAAACAGCCCTTCCTGAAAATCAACAATACATTTTGGAGAATCCACTCACTGCTTTCAGTCGTCTTCATAAAGAGTCTGCTTACCTAGCCGAAGTAGCCATGTGGATGTGTTTTTGTCTTGATTTGAATATATTGGTGGATGGTACACTAAAAGATCATGCATGGTATACATCATTGTTTAAAAAGGTTAAGATCAAATATTCACATTACTGGATAGAAATCATTCATGTGACGGCAAACCGAGAAACGATTCTAAAACGAGTTGCACAACGCGCACAACAGACACATCGACATATTCCTTCTGATATCCTAGAAGACTCGATCGTAAGAACCAAAATATCGATTGCAATACTCGCAGACTGCAAATTTGTTGATGCAATTCAAGTGGTTGAAAATGAATAGCACAATGTTGCGTTAGAGTTCAAAACACCTTTCTAGACGCGATTCAAAACTACAATTATTTGCAACTGAAACTGGAGCCGCTGCTGCCATTGATGGTCTCCAATTGGAGGCCGCGAGTGCTTCTAGTCTGAGTTCCTCAATGAGTTGCAGTCGTTCGTATTGCAAGGTAGTGAGTTCTTGTTCAATATCAACGAGACGTTGTTGACGAGAGACCGAAATAGACGAACCATGTGAGTTTTTTCTCTTTTTTCTGCTCGCTTGGGAAGAATCAGTTTCACAAGAACTCGATGAACTAGAAAAGTCCACCAACGTCGCAGGGTCAGACGAATCTATACGTATTTCCCCTGCGGTTTGTCCAGGAGGAACTGTAGTCATATGCATAGATATGGCCAGTTTTTGAGTTGTAAAAGGACAATTAATATCTTTGGTAGGAAGAATGTTTGGCAGATCGACCAAATGTTTCTCCAACACAAGAATGTTTTGTGTCGAGGGTCTCTTCTTGATAGTATCGACCACCAGACGGACAGGGAACAGTGTATGGGCAAGACATTTGATACCATCTTTTGTCATGACGCCAAGTTCGCGCGACCAGACTGCACTGATGCATCCTTTTAGATTCATGTTGCTACCAGCAAAACTGAGTCCATCTCGAGAGGCACGTCGATTAAACTCGGTGGCTGCATCATTGGCCGAAGTCTCACATAATTGATCCAATTCAGTGTACATACCAACACGTACTTTGATAGGATGTCCTTTAGTGATGTCAACACGTGTTATCCAACACTTGTAGCGATTAGATTCGAGTTCACGACTAGTCATTTTTTTCCTCGAAGGAAATATGGGAAAGGGACAATTTTGATTGATAATACTTTTCATTTTTGCATGCAACAATTCGATGTACGAATCATCCATCGGTTGGCGACTCGAATGAACTTCTGTTTCCAGATTGATTAAATTGGATGCCATATCAAACGATGTCGTTGAAAATGGTTGTTTGGCACTGAAAATCCCAGAATCTTTGTGCATCTGTCCTTGTTTCCGAAACATTCGGAACAGGCAAAAGCGTAAAGTTGTGCGGTGAGAGACCGTCTATGAACTGGATAATCATCTCATGGATATTCCGATGTTTATTTCAATCGGAATTTAATTTTATTATGTTCCGTATTGAATCAAGACATATTTCTCTACTTCCAAAATGGATCTGATTCGCTTGATTGTTGGACTTGTTGTGGTTGGTGTCATTGCATCTATCCTGGGACTTGGTGGAGTTGCTGGGTTTGCATTTGATGGTGCTTGGTTGATCTTCGGATTATTGATTCTCTTTGCGTTATTTGGAATAGGATGGTTGATATTTTCCTCTTTCCGTTCTTAAACAAGATTTTCAATACATGTTAGTAGATAAGAAAGAACAAAGAGTCTAGAAATCAATTATTAGATCTAATCGTTTCATATGACACATCCCAAGACATTGTATTGTATTGACCTGGATGGTACTTTGGTCAAGGGGCACTTACACAACTATCTGATGATGAATTGTTTGGAAAAGTGTTCCAATAAATTGACATATAATTTTCTTCAAGACTTTCAACGAGGTCTTCGTGAACCTGCCTTGATGAAAGAATTGTTTGAGGTCTTGCATAAAAACGGTCAACCAATAGCAATCACAACGTTTTCATCGTTTCCAGAAGTTATTCCAATTATACTGAGTGAGATTGGATTATCGGAAGATGTGATTGCATCCATCCATGTTGTACACGGATTGGCGCACAAATTGGGACCACCAGGAAAGAATGGACATATTCAACAAGCCAAGAAACACTTTCAACTGGGTCACGATATACCATGCTTGTTGATCGACGATGATGTATCCAATACCAATTATGCAAAACAAAGCGGTCATTCTATAATTCATGCCAATCCATTTGGACCTACATTTGTAGATGAAATCGGAAAGTTGTTGTGTCAATTCCGATCCGATGTTATAAAATCGGAATTTAACTAATGACGACACTCTCGTCGACAGCAACCTGTCCTCGCTCATCAGACTCAGACCAAACACAACTCATCTCTTGAGCCGATCCAACTTCTCCTTCTTCCAACTTCTCCTTCAGCCATGACCGTCTCTTCCATCGTTCCGATCTTCAACAACTCCAGTTCCGACGCAAAGAGCGGCGCTAGTAGCGCCTCTTCACCACCCCTGACCATCTCCTCGGCGTTGGCAAGTGCTTTCAACGCGCTGGCCTCAGGAGTTGGGATGATTCTCACTCCTTCTGAGAAGCCGTCCACGGTGTCATTCCCAGAACTCGTAGACAGTTCTTCTCAAGCCGCTGTCTCTGGTGAGGCTTCCAAGCCCAAGATGGCTGATCTTGGAGAGGTCTGGGGTATCAAGGTATCCCCCAATCCCTTCGACATTCTGTCCTCCAGTAACAACCGATTCGCAGCCGAGGAGAAGCGTGCCAAGCGTATCGCACAGGTGATGGGGACGCGTGCCAGTCGTGGTGCTACTCTGCGTGCCAAGTATGAGGCTCGAGCCGATACTCGCTTGCTCTTCATTCATGGCGCAAAGATCAAGAGCAAGGCATCCCACGATGGTGAGGACGCTGTGATCGTTCAAAAGTTGTACAGCGGTGTGTCTCTCGCCGAGTACAACAAGACCAAGACGTCTCACAAGTACCGCCTGAAGAACTGTCGCTCCGCCTAAGACAATCTCTTCGCGTGTGGCAGTTGCGCCCGCTCAGCAACCAAATTGCTTTTAGCAACAAATTGCTTTTAGCAAACAACATACATAGTTTACATACAAATTCAACATTACAAATAATCTCTATATTGACACAATTACTGCTTCTTCAGACTATTTGCGTATTTATTGTATTGATTGGCTGCAAGATTGAAAGGACCAACACATGTACTGTTGACAAAATTGGTCTCTTGTTTGATGTCATCGAGTGTCATAGTGCACTTTTTGGTCGTTGATGAATTGGGTAATTGTTGTGAATCATAGCATTGAAGTGCCTCGCGAAGTTTCTGTTGTAATGCAGCCGCATGTTTGGGCATAGCAGACGTCAAACGACACTCGTCTGTCTTGGCTCGACATTTTTCAACTTGTTGTTTACATGCCTTTTTTTTAGAGAAATTCCAAGGTTGATACCACTCACTTGGTATACGTGCACATGTATATTTGAGGTTCTCACATTCGGTATCAATATTTGCACATGATTGTTTAGCACCTTTGGCGGCAGTTGCACATCTTTCTAGTGTCATTGGTACGTCTTCCAACATCTTTGATTGATAGAATTGCTTCATATTAAACAATGACAATAGATGTTGATTGGAGTCTCTAATGGGCCATCCTTTAGACAGGAAGAGGTCGCGCATCTCTTTTACTTTGAGACCCGCAATCACGTCCTTGACTTGTTTCACTTGGGTTCGATCGACTTGAGATGGATTCCAAAAGGTTTTGTCACAAGCCTCTGCGGACTCTTGAAACATTTCGCCATCCCAATACACTCGTCGACTTGCATTCTCAAATATGTCGCAATGTTTACCTTGTGCTCCCACACTTTTCAATTGAATGATGTCGTCTCTATCAACATTCAATTGTACGGTTCGCGTTGTTGGGATCAACAAATCCATCAGTTGAGATCCAACCACACGAGTAACAATTCCTAGGGTATACATGGCAATGGATTGATATTCTTTGGGACTTTCCGTCATAACATAATCACCAACTTGGATGGTTTCCGATATTTTGCGAGACATGATTCGAACTTGATATTTCGTACCAAAGGAGTAACAAAAAACGGAGCAAGCGTTCTTTAATTATCATGATTTCATGATAAAATTCCATTTTTTGTAAGTGACATTTCCAAATGAAACCCTATTGTGTTGGTAAGGCTGTCGACATCGTGAATATATAGTTACAACTGCAATTTGTATGAAAGATAGTCTCAAACATCATTCTACATGATACGTAATTGGATACAATGTCATAGCATAGTATTCACGAATTGGAAACCTGTGATGATCTTGTATATGTTTAGATTACTGACACCCCAAAACCCTTCAAATATTACTTAGCGCCTGGCTCCACGATAAGGTGTGCCAAGGATATTGTTATTACCAGTTTTGGAGTTGCTTGGCATTGGTGGTGGACACTTGCCTCCGGAACAGGTAGACTGATTGAGTCCTGCTGCAAACGCTTTATGGACAACCAATTGTTGACTTGCAGTGGCAGGGGCGATTTCGGACAATGGAACTTGAAACATCGCCATCTCTTCAGGTGAAGAAGCGATAAACATGGGTTGATAAACAGTTGTCATCATTGGAAGGGGTGCAGATGCTAGAGGATTGACAACTGCACCCGTTTGAGCATGATCAGATGCACTGATTCCTCCTGATCGACCGGGGGTCATCTGTACAAAGGATGCTAGTTCTCGTGCTTCTGATTCTCGTTTGATCTTGCGTGCATTATAGACAAGTCTTGCAGTAATACCAATCGCAATAAGTACTGTACATACAATGACACCAATTGCGATTCCCTTTTTGTTCTTGTCCCAAAAGGTAGGTCCATGGTCCTTGACAATACCACCATGTCCATGTGGCACTTGACCATAGTAGTTGTGATGAACAGTTGCAGGTTCTGTCTCTATTTTGGGTGCTTGAATAGGTTTCGATAATGAAGTGCTTGTGGATCCACTTGTCACTGCATCTGTGGCCATATCCGGATGAGTGATATTAATCTGAAGACCAATATGTCCATTTGGATTTTTCACGCTTGTTGCAGTTGCAACATATCCAGGTATGGACATGACTGAATTGGACAAAAAAGATGGAAACAAAAACTTGCGTTCCGTTTTCTTTCATATCAATTTGAGAATAAATTCCGTGTGGATTTCGGAATATCAAGACGGAAATCACAATGACGTAACCACTGACTGTTGAGACTCATACCATTGCCAGCACCTCACAATTCAACCAGCAGCGGAGGATCCAGGTGGTGCAGCAGCAATGTGGCGGCAGTAAGGCCAGGTGGAGCGTACGATGCGTCCTTCAGATAGGGTTGAAACGTTTGCTTGTGGTTAGGTCTGCCGTCTGCCTCTCCTCCTTCTGCCTCGTCATCGTTCTCCGTCTGCCTCGTCATCGTCCTCTCCGTCTACCGCCCACATCTCCTTCGTCTGGCTCTGCTCCGTCTGCCTCTCCTCCGTCTGCCTCTCCTCCGTCTGCCTCTCCTCCGTCTGGCTCTCCTCCGTCTGGCTCTCCTCCGTCTGCCTCTCCTCCGTCTGCCTCTCCACCGTCTGCCTCTCCGCCGTCTGCCTCTCCGCAGTCTGCCTCTCCGCCGTCTGCCTCTCCACCGTCTGCCTCTCCGCCTACCACCCGCATCTCCTTCGTCTGCCTCTCCTCCGTCTGTCTCTTCACCCGCCGTCCGCCTCTCTGTCTTTTCATCACCTGCCTATCCACCTGCCTCTTCTTCTCCTTTTGCCATCTTCTGTCTGCCTCCTTTCTCCATCTGCTTCTCCGCTTGCCTATCCATCTGTCTCTCCTCTCCATCTGAATTTCCTTCTGCGTGTCCTCTTCTGCCTGCCTCTCCTCTTCTACCTGTCTCTCCTCTTCTGCCTGTCCTCTTCTGCCTGTCTCTCCTCTCCATCTGAATTTCCGTCTGCCTCTCCTCTTCTGCCTGTCTCCCCTCTTCTGCCTGCCTCTCCTCTTCTGCCTGCCTCTCATCTTCTGCCTGCCTCTCCTGTTCTGCCTGCCTCTCCTCTTCTGCCTGCCTTTCCTCTTCTGCCTGCCTCTCATCGTGTTTCATACCGTGTCTGATTCTGAGATAACGGCCAGACTTCTGATGTGAACAAAGCGAGTCTGAGATTGTTGTTACAAGCACCTCCTCCTTCTACAAGCGCCATTCTCTGCAACTTCTAGGCGTGATTGTCATGTTTATTCAAATCATACAACATACACTAACGGAATTACTTTTTCGAACTTTGAATATTTGGATCATTTGCAATTCAGAAGAATTCTCGTTGGACTGTTTTGTCGATGCATGATCATTACAACACACTTCGACCACCTCAGTTCCAATTCTTCCGTTCTTTCTCCATGTCTTCGCTTTCATTTCCTATCAACATCAAGATCGTTGTCTCAACTCGTGATATGTACAATCGGAAAGATGAGTCTGGATTGTTTACTCTCCAACACGCTCTGAGTCATGGTTCAACATCTATTGTTATTGACGGCCCTGGAATGCCTTCTCAACAGACAGTTGCATCGGTTGTCAGTACAAAGGTTCCTGGGATCGCTGGTCAAAAGGGGTTCGAGACTTGTCGATTCAGTCAAGAACGCTGTTCTGGATCTACCAAGTTGCGACTTTTGATTGAGTGCGAACATCACATTTCGGAAAAAGGTATAGAGGTTTCTTGGAAGAATGATCACGATATCCCCCTGGAGTTTTGTTTGGGAAGTTCGTTTGATGATTATACTGAAGGCAAGCCTTTCTTCGCACACATTCAGCCTTCGGCACTGGATAATTTCTTTGAAGAGTCTCGTGTACCTTTGATGAGGTCTTTGGGCCCGATACAACAAGGTATGATGCAACAGTTCCAGGGTATTGGTTGTGTCGCTATGGCTCCAGTGAATATGAAGGTTTCTTTTATGAATTCCGGCTCATTGATGGATACTATCTTTGTGATTGGAAACATTGGCGAGAATAGATCAGTTGAGGTTCATTACAGTCCCATCAATGTTGACCTCACAACGGCTGTGGTTGTAACTGTCCCGGAGGATCTTGCCGGGCAGAATCAGGTGTTGAATGACCTCAGCACACTTGCAAAGGATGCTCCGGACTCACAATTGAACCCTGAAGTGTTTACTTGTTATGCCACTATGACTCTTCCTGACCCAATGCTTGCAGATGTCTCTGTCCGTTCACCTACAAAGAGAAAGGCTTCTGAAAGTGATCTCAATCCACTTGAAATCATTGCTCCTTCTCCTAAAAAGATTTGTACGGCCGCTACAAACGAGTAGGCTTGCTTTGTTTCATCATGTTCATAATAGTATAAAACTCAGTACATGTCTTTGATGTCACTTCCGATATTTGTTGATTTCCGATTGATGACGACTTATTTGTCATGTGTCAACTGTGGCGACGATAGCCTTGCACATTTCATCGTCACGTTGACTTTCTCTCCAAATGTCGTTATCCAAAAATTATTGTTTCAGAATGCTTCACCTCAAGCGACGATCCTTCATCGACCTTCAATCAGATATCAAGAGACACCAGCCTCTTCCCTTAAAACGTGGCAGAGGAAGACCAAGGAAAAATTTAGTGTCCACAATGGTACCGGAACCGCAATTGCAAATCCCAGTTGTTGACAGAATTTCTCCAAGAACAGGCAGAATCACTCGTGTCTATCGACGAAAATCAAAACTTCTTCCAGTGACTGTCATCGAACACGAAGACGATGACAACGTCGAAGACGATGACCAAGACCAAGACGAAGACCAAGACCAAGACGAAGACGAAGAACTGAAAACGTTTCATATCGACGAAGTCAAAAAGGCACGCGGCACCTTTCCAAATCGAGAATTCCTTATCAAGTGGACCAACACTACGGTTGAAACTTGGGAACCCGAAATCAATGTGACATCATCGGCAAGATATCTGTATGATCTGGTTCTCTTGGATAAGATGTTGGGGGTTGCGATCAAATTTGAGGCTAAAAAGACCAGTGATGCTTTTAATGATCAAGCCACGTCCAACAAATTTGCTGCCAACAAGATGTTCATCGATGTTCTGGGTATGGATGAGTTTGGCAATGCTCGCAAGTTGACCAAGAATCATTACTTGGCGTATCTCGATGGCTCGAATATGCTCACTACCCGTATTCTCAACCTGTATGGATTCCGTGACTGTCCCAAACTGGTGGCCAACTACACACTCGATTCGTACAAGATCATGAAACGAACCCTATCTCTGACGTCTCCACACTTGGCCAAGGTGAATATTCAACACATGTCCTTTAACAAGTGGTGCCATTCACATTTGTCAACACTGCCACAACATTCTGTCATGGGTGTATTCCCTGACTATTGCAGTGCTTGGGATTCTGATAAAGAAGATGATATGAAGGTATTGTTTACGAGTCAGCGTTTGGCACATGATAGCATTCTTGCGATCGAAACTTCCTATCGCAACAATCAGGTATCTCAGTATGCACATGAGTCATCAGACATCATGTTCAAATTTCTTTATCTCTTGGCAAGACAGCATGGGTATCTCGTGTTACGAGAGAAGAATTTTGCTTATCCTGGTATGATTCTGGTATGTATGCGTATCCTGCGCATATCTCAAGTACAATAATGTTGATCAAGTGCACATACATTTCAAAAATTCTTTCAAAAAAATAAACAATATATGTGTTCAACAACAGTTACTATTGTAAGTACTTGCAATTGTAACTGGTGAAATGCCTTTGCTAAGGTTCAAATGTGCCCATAAAGGTCTTGTATTTGTATAATGGAATGCCTTGGCTCTTTCAAGTGGATCTACAAGTCGAAAGGTAGATAATGCTTTGATATGGTCAATATGCCAAGCACCATGATTCATCCAACTCATTCCAGGCGCGAATTGACGTTCGATATAGTTTCTATATTGATCCATGGAACATCCTACCAATTGTTCTGCACTTTCATTCATATTTAAGGTTTGCCGAATAATTTGCCACAATCGGTTACGAACATTTTTTCTCAATTTCTTTTCGACAACACTTGGTTCTATATCAACTTCAACTTCCATATCATCTATATCATATGAATTGTTTCCATTAGAAGAGGCTAGGATCACGGTTACATTGAGATTACCACTATTGGGTGGAGTCGTCACATTAGAGGATAATTCTGAAAGTCCTCCCAGTGAATCTATTTCTGCAAGTGAATCTGTACTATTGATGTTCTTACTGTACAAACGTGTGGGTGTATTTGTTGCCACCAACATAGGAAACGAATTGTCAACCATATCACAAAGACTGACCGATTTATATTGTCCTGTAGAAGTTTTCACATGGTTCAGATACCTACGCACTCTACTACTATCATCTCCTTTATTTACCTTTTTGGACACTGGAGATTCATGAAATGCCTGTCTTGATCGTTGTCGTTTCCTAGATGTTTGAAACGATGGGTCATCCGGTTCTTCTTGATATCGTTGGGGTAGCCGGCGAACACGGAATGAATTGGTCGTCAATTCCGATACTATTGAATCAGCCATATTGGAATTCGTAACAAACGTTCGATTGGGTGGTTGATTGTAAACAAGCATATGATAATAAAATGATCAAACAAGTTGTTTCTGAAATTGATTTGTAACTACGGATTGTTGTTTTTATGTATGAATGATAGATTCCGATTGCATTGCTGCTAATCTGGAGACAAATTGTTGTTAACAACCTCATCGACGTCGTCACTAGGTGCTTCCAACTCGACGCCACTTGCGGCTTCTGAAGACGCTTCAGAATTAATAGGTTCTTCCAGATCAACACATATGGCCGGCTCCACGGCTTCTGATGACAGAGCCTTATCATGTGCGATCTGTTGGCGTCGAACTTGACTGTCTGTCATCATCTGCATCAGGACAGGTTGTAATTGTTCCATGGTCTTGATCTGACCAGATTTGAGCATACCAGTGATTTTCTCGAGAGCACCAGGTTCATCCTGAAGTTTGAGGTCGGCAAGCATCTGATTCAAAGACAATTCTTTGGTCTCCGTCTTTCCACCATTCTTCTTGCCTTCATTGGATCCCTCATCGATGTACTTGTCCTTGTTACGTTTGGATTCGGCAGTTTGTGCTGCCTTGGAAGATCGAGCATTGCGAGCACCTGACAAACGAGCGCGTAACTTGGCCTGCGCTTCCTCCTTGTCAAATGTAGGTTTGGAGACCTTGAAAGATGACTGAGAAGAAGACATGACAGAAGAGAGAGAGAGTTCGGAAAACTTAAATGTCTGTAAATGAATGACAAAATAATACGCAGGTTGTCACGTTGGCTGACGTTCTAATATTGCTTTTATCCGACCTTTTCTGCCGTTTTGTCGGAAATCTCTAGTTTCCGAAAATCTTCAGCAAGTTCAGGTATTTCTTCGGTATGTACCACTTTTTGTGTCTGATACACGCCTCGATACTTGAAAGTTGGATTGATGTAGAATGTCTTGATTCCTGCATCTGCACCGATACATAAAAATAAGTATCTATCATCAGGAGGTATATTGAGAACAACGCTAATCTTACAACCCACTCCATCTGCATTCCATCCAACTTCCACGACTTGAAAATCTGGCTTTGATGTAGACAACCATTTATTAATATCTTGAAGCAAAGTCCATTCGGGTGTGGTCAATTCAATATATCTCTTGTTACGACTGAGTTGATTATGATACCCATCTAACCGTTTCTTCCAATGGCTTGGAGAGATGCACAACTTACCTTGATGTAAAATGTCAGTGGTCCAATCATTTGCATCAGACAATAATGAAGCATGTTTGGCAAGGTAGAGATCATGCATATTCATACGGGTAACCTCTTTGGTTTTATAGACATATTGCGAGTCACTTTTTCCCACACAAACCATCTGAAAAGTAGATAATAATCGTGGTAATCGGGAAGCCATGCAAGTTTTTTATTGATATGCAATCTTTTGGAATTCAATGAAGAGTGTGTTGTTCAAATAAACTGTAAAACATGTTGTTCTGAAATAAAAACTAATTACATTCCGCGTGTTTACAAAGCGTGACAAGATCGAATTTCCGCATAATTCTAGTCATGTGATTTAATCGACATAGACAATACCCTTCTTCTTCAACTGTTGACTCTTGTAAATATGAAGAATGAGACCCCACAGGCAGTAGAGAGCCGAGAGACCAACGAGACCCTTGACCACGCGTGCATGCTTAGGATTCTTGAGAACCTTGTCCACAAGATCGCCTTGCTTCAGAGCAATAGATCCCCAGTTGAGACCACCAACAATCAGAAGAACACTCGTTCCCAGAAGAACACCATCATGAACCTTGTGCGCAATCGTCTTCTTGACAGGCATAATGGGAACCATAGGAGCAGGAGCAGGAGCAGACATGACTGAAAATACTGAAAAATGTTCAAAGTTCAAAGACCTTTAACTAAGGAACAAAGAGGGAATAAATGAAATCTTGATATGTTTGACCAAATTTCAAGATTTGTAAACTTGAACGATCTATCAAACAATTTATTATTTTTTCGCAATACCAGGAATCTGTATCGTTGGAGGAGCATCGATGATTTGCTGATTTGCGGAAGACATCATAACTTCCAACATAAACGTTAATTTTCCTTTTTTGATTTGATCACGTTTATCAGAAAGTTCCGTAAAATAAATGTCGGCTGCACGTCGATACATGGGTAGTTTAGTCATTTCAAATCTAGCATCTCGAGCCAATCGACCCAGAATGATACTCCCTTGAACATCATTCAATGCATTCTGAGTCAACTTCCAGTTCTTCAAAATGAATCCAGCAACAATAGCACCCAATCCAATGGATAATCGAAGTCCAAACTGTACTTTTTCAGGCATATCATCAATCAGAACCTCGAGGATTAAGACTCCAGGTGCAATCAATAAGATGACAAACATAACAAAAGCCAGAAAGGACTTGATCTTGGAATTTCTTTCCATGATATTCGATTCTTGTTGCATCAATTTGATGTAATCATAGAAAGCACTATCCATTTCAGGTGTCCAAACAGCCATACTCGTTGCTGCGATCACTTGAACAGATCCTGAAGATACAACTGCGGGAATAGAAGCAGTCGAAGAAGAACCCAGAGGTGCAGATGTGACGATTGTGGTTGCAATTGCCGTAGACGCCACTACAGGAACAGATCTTGCTGTCAATGCAGCGAGTCTCAATATGTCATGAATTCTATTCGGTGAATTTTGTACTTCACGAGAGATTTGTGAATGCTGTCTATTTGGAATGAAAAAGGGACATATACTCACTTTGTCGTGGGGATGTTGATCGTACATTTCCCTCAAGTGACATCCACGAAACTCTGGAGTGACACTGGCATCATGCAAACCTCTTTGAATACTTGGTTCATCTTCTTGAACTTGGTCAATATCCAATACTATGTGTGGACCAGTTGGACCTAATGAGTAAGGACTGGGACCATTTGGACCATTTGCAGAACTAATTCTTGAAACACGGATTTCGGATTGCTTTGTTTCCTCCGAAATAGTCGGAAGCATAACTTGACAGCAAAAATAAAAGGGTTTCAATTTTTGTTTTTGTTCAACACAAAAAATGGATGCATCTGTAGAATGCTGTTATGGGGTACCGGGATGACGCAAAACTTTGAGATACTCGTTTCCGAAATCCTTTTCGGAATCAAAAAGTTGCTGATAGAAAGTTGAGTATACAAAGGTTCATTTTCGACATAAACTTTTGGTGTAAAGATCCAGATGGGGAACCCAAAAGAATCAAGTGTAGTTTGATGAAAGGTTGATATCTTGCAAATATGTTCCGTTTGCATTCTTCAAGGGAATATCCGTTTCTATACAAACTTTGATTACATGAGAGTAGTTGCTGGTTGTATGGTTAGTAAATATAGATTGATTACAATTGATTCTTAGGCAGCAGTTATACAACCACCGGTGCTTTGACATGATTGCATACTAATCTGGGGTCCATCGGCCAGATTTTGATATTGATAACATGAACCTGTCAGAGGTTTGTCAATTCCATCACCACATCCCCAATAATATCGACATGCCTTTTTACTGATAATATCATCGTCACATCTAGATCTATCAGGATAAGGACCATCCAATGCATTGTCATACTGAGTACATTTGCCAGTAAACCAACTCAGTTCATCTTTAGAAGGATCTTTTTCACATCCCCAATACATTGGACATGCAGTACTACTTTGAGCATTACATTCAGATTGAGTATCAAACGTACGAACACCGGTCGGTGGAGGAGCACTTCCAATCCATTTGGAACATTGTCCAGTATTGTATCCCTTTGATGGTCCGCTGGTATGTTGTTGACAAACCCATGGTTGAGGTAAGTCAGAAGGAGCCCCGGCTCGTTTCTTCTTAAAAGGGAAAATCTTTACAAAATAAGCAACTACAATGTAAGCCACAAAAACTCCACCAAAAATCAACATAAATTTGGGATCTGTTACGGATTGAAGACCTTGCTTTCCCAACACTGTAAAAGCAGCAATACCTGCTATGACGATAGCAATGAGAGGTCCTGTCAATGCACGAAGTAAACCTGCAAAACCGTCTGCCTTGATAGTAGCATCTTGAGTCACATCATTCTTGATTCGAATCATGGAATCATCATCATTTGCAATCTTTACAATATCACTGATTACATTTGTAGCAACCATCTTCATCACTAAATCGTTAGACAATGTAAATTTGCTGTCGACACATTTGGAATTCTTGCCTAGTACGAGGGCATTGTTTTGTATCGTAAATGTTCCATTCATGATAGTATTCACCTTTTTCACTGATACATTCTTTTCAATGATCTGAGTGATCCTATTTTTGATCGTTTGTGATATATTATCATCGTTGTCTGTGGCTATACTTCCTCCCAGTTCACGGATAATCTTGACTGTTTGTTTCACTGTATTTTCGATATCGGATTTGAGAGCACTTTTCATATCAACGACGGTTTGTGAGTCAATCTTACTCAAATACGTCACATTGACATTTGCGGTGTTCTGTAGCAAGAAATCACACTTGCTGAAATCTACTCCATCACCAAAGGTTATTTGATTCGATTGGTTGACTGACACCGAATTGGTATTTGTATTACTCGTATTGATCATTACATTGGTCACATTCTTTTGAAGAGTCTCATTGTCAACCAATTGATCGATTTGACTCTGATTCGCACCCATCGTGTCTTGTTTTGATTGGTAGTTTATATAAACTTTTAAAAATCAGACGGAAGTTCTTACATGTTGGACAAATCCGATAAATTTAATTATTAATAAATCGGAATTGATCTCGACGTTGTACTTTCGGCCACGATAGTTTCATTTCATGTCGTCGTCTAAACTTTGAGTTTCAAGTTGAAATCAGGAATTCATTTCGGAGACAGAAGAGTTGGTATCTTTTGAAAGTCATACCGAATTGAATATTCCGATATTTTCATGACTACAATTTCGGAATATTTCTTTTAACTTCCATAATATAACGACAGTTGAGTCATAGATTTGGTCTTGCTGCTAGATAAATGGGTTTGATTATGACGGGTACTGAATTGGAGACTCTATTCAGAAAAAATCTTATGTTTAGAAAATAATTCCATGCGTTCAAAATTAAATTTATTTAAGTGATTTTTGGTCCAACCACACTGATAAGTTT
>Ga0326733_1000060_pt1 | contig 40298 bp, 35 predicted proteins | sample 14_GP2_308_FD_207946 | JGI IMG/M metagenome (GOLD analysis project Ga0326733, IMG submission 207946) | Glacier ice microbial communities from Ngari, Tibet, China - 14_GP2_30.8 | ecosystem: Environmental > Aquatic > Freshwater > Ice > Glacier | place: China: Ngari, Tibet | collected 2018-07-17
CAATCAATGGCCGCAGCGTGCTTGCCGAGATCGACGGGCCGCTGGCTAATGGTGCTGCCAACGATCCAGTAGATTCCGATATCACGCGTATTGCCTGGGATGAGAAGGGTGGGTTTATGACCGCCCTGACCATGCCGGGCGCTTCACGCAGCACACTCACTTATGACGGCGCCGGCAACATCGCCACGCTCAGTAACGCCGATGGACAAAAAACAGCATTCCGCTACGACGCCCGCAATCGTCTGGTATCGACCGCCAAGGATGGCAGCGTCGAGACCACAACCTACGACCCTATGGGAAATGCTGTCGAGCTAGCAGTGTCGGATGCGGCAGACGGAAAAACTTCCAGGCCCCAATTGCGTCTGGCCTACGATCTCGGCGGCCGACCGCTCTTGACCGTTTCGCATTTGGGCATCATTGCCCGCAACCGCTACGACACCGAAGGTCGTTTATTAGAAGAAAGCCTTGAATCTGCTAGCTTCAAGCAGTCGCAGCGGCATGCTTACGACCCTTTGGCTCGCCTGGTTGCAACCATCGATTCGGCAGGCGGCGAGCGGCAATTGGCTTGGGATGATGCCGGGCGCCTTGCATCGAGCGTAGATGCACTCGGAAGAATGAAACGATTCCAGTACGATGCCAGCGGCAATCTGGAAGCGATCACCGAGGCAACCGGCGTTGCAGGGCAGAAAGCCACGCTACGTTTCAAATATGATTCCCATGGCAATACCACCGCTGTCGTGGCACCCAACGACGCCACTACCCGTACCATCGTCGACGATTTCGGCCAAACCATCGCTGTTATTAGCCCGGATAGTGGCCAGACCACGCGGCAATACGATGCGGCCGGCCGGGTAATATCGAGCACGAATGCCACCGGCGACCGCGCACAGCATGAATACGACGTGGCAGGACGGCTGATCAAACAAACCATTACCGGTGCTGCTCGACCAACACTACCAGTCGTCACACGCTGGATATACCGTGGCAACCAGTTGATGGCCTTGGAACATGCCGATCAGAGCGAGCGTTGCGATTACGACGAGCAGCGTCGCCTCAGCATAAAAACCGTCAGTCTCACCCTTGCCAACGGCAGCCGTGCTACCTACCTGACACGCTACACCTACGACAAACAAAATCAGATCGCGAGCATCAGCTTGCCGGATGGCAGTTTGGTGCATTACCGGCGCAACGGGCAGAATCAGGTCACGGCACTAGAGCGCACCCGCCTGCGCAGCCCATGGTTGTCTTTGCTGTTGCCGGCGCAGACAATCGTGACCAACATCGAGCGTGACATTGTTGATCTGAAGCGTTTCACGTATGGCAACGGTATCGAAGCGCACTACCAACGCAGCAAAGAAGGTGCGCTGGCGCGTATCGTGCACCGGCATCCAGACGCGATGCTACCGAGAATGCAGACCACAGACATGTCACGTGCGCTGGATTTTCTGATGGGGCTGACGCCTGCGCTGGCAGCGAGCTCGCCAAGCATCGGCATCGTGGCTGCTCCTGCAGCAGCCAAGGCCCTATCTGAACCCGGCGCACTCGGCTTGCCGGAAGACGCCCGTGCCCTCATGGATCATCGCTATCTTTGGGATAGCGAAGGCAACTTGCTGCACACCAAACGCCGCGATGGTGCAAACACTTACGCCTACGATGCGCAAGATCAGCTGATCGTCACCGAAACCGCAAAAGGCGCAAAAGCCGATACTACTTACGACCGTTATTCCTATGACGGCGCCGGCAATCGGCTCATGGCGCAGCCAAACATTACCAATCAACAGGAATTACAACGCTACACCCGTAAAATAAGTTATACGCCAGCAACCAATCGCTGGCAAGGTAGCGCCGATATGCCTGGCTCTGTAACCTACGACGCATCCGGGCAACCTCTGCAATCCGGCACTCGCACGTATGCCTGGAATGCTATGGGCAACCTGATCGGAGCGAGCCAGGCCGGTAAACAATTGGGCGCGTATCGGTACAACCATCGCGGCGAACGCATCGGTAAGACAACAGCGCATGGCCAAACGCATTATCTATATGAAAACAGGCAATTAACAGCCGAGCTCAATGCGCAGGGAAAAATTACACGCCAATATATCTATCTTGCCGGTCAACCCGTCGCAACCATCGACTCGGCTGACAACAGCAGTGGCGATGTAAGCAGCAGCCCGCAGGCAGAGAACATCGGTTCGGGCATCCACCAATTTGTCGGCGATGCAATGCACGATATCGTGTTGGTTTTTAAAACCTGGTTCGGCGAGACCGAGACAATCGGTTACCTGCATAACAACCACCTTGGCGCGACCGAACTGGTGACCGACGTCGCAGGGCAGTTGTTATGGCAAGGTGCTTACGATGCATTCGGCAGGTTGACTGATGCCGGTGTGAGTGCTGGAGCAGGCTACAAAAAAATTGCCAATCGGGGCGGTAACGGATATCAACAAAATCTACGCCTGCCCGGGCAATACGAAGATGCCGAAACGGGGTTGTACTATAACGATCATCGTTATTACGACCCGCAACGTGGGCAGTATTTGACGCCTGACCCATTGGGCTTGCGCGGTGGAATCAATGGTTATGCCTATGGTGCGAACAATCCGTTAAAGAATATCGACCCGAGCGGGTTGATTTTGTTTGCTTTCGATGGCACGAATAATTCGAATCCGCCGCCGGGTAAGGATGATTTTTCAAATGTTTATAAATTTCATCAGGCTTATGACGATGGGCAAAAGTGGTACATGAATGGAGTAGGGCGTGACGATACGGAAGGCAAAATCAAAACCAATTATTTAGACGATATCAATGCTAATACGGCGCGTGCGAGGGTAGATGTGATGCTGGCGCGGCTCGATGGGTATATGGCAAATCTCAAGCCAGATCAAACAATGCCCGTATCGATCGATATCGTCGGATTTTCACGTGGTGCAGCGATGGCCCGGGATTTTAGCAATAAAGTTGCTGTGCGACTTCGTCAAAACGCTTATCAAAAATCCGGCGTGTGCGTGGAAATGCGGTTTTTAGGTTTATGGGACACAGTGGCGCAATTCGGTGCCAACGGTGCTGCGAACTCGGTATGGCAACTTGCTATTCCTGGAGAAGTGAAAAATGTTTTTCAGGCGGTTGCACTCAATGAACATCGTGAGCTTTTTCCAGGAGAAGGTATCACCCGGGGCATTCAACGCGGCTTCATCGGAAGTCATGCCGACATAGGAGGAAGTTATGGCACGGGAGATCTTTCCGACGTAGCCTTAAACTGGATTTATAAACAAGCAATCACTAGTGGTATAAAAATGAAGACCTGGGATCAAATAAGTCATGGCGAATGGGGGGAAATATCAAATCCGGTTTTACACGATAAAAGTAAATTCAATAAAATTCTTCCCGAAGATAGGAATTATTGTTATAGATTGAATAATCAAATTCTGTCCAAAGATTGTCGACGCCAACGGGCGGCCGAGCCAGGCGGCATGAATTGGAGGCAATCGCAAACCGGTAATTTCATTGAAAAAGAGGAGTTTTTTACGCTCGATGCGGATGGAAACTCAAAAATAGTCGGTTCAATTAACATGAAAGAATACAGCGCGTGGCTTCAACAAAACTACGACTTTACAATAACGTCTTCTATACCCTGATCGCGGGCCTATTGCTCATTCTGTTTTTGGCATGGCATAAAGGAAGTGCCGCCCAGATCGGCATGACGCTGGATTTTGAAAGTTCTGGTCGCCCCGTGATGGTCAAACGTTTTGATCCAGATGGTGAACGCGGCCCTACCCCAGGCTACATAGGCGGGGCTATGCCCAAGTTTGGTGCTCACATGTCGTTCATGCCAGGCGACAGTAAAGAAGCGTTGCCTCGGTTTGTAGATGTTACTTGGATTTCCTATTTGCCGGAATTTGAAGCTATTTCTGAAAAATATGAAAAAATTTATAAGGAAGATCGGGTAACGCCAGAAATTAAGAAAGAATTCAGGCAAGAAGTGGCAAAAAACCCAGTCTACACAAAGCGTGTCGATTTAACTCCTATTCTTACGCCGGAGTTGGTAGAAAAAGTGCGTGCCGATAAAAACAATACCCAACTGCACTTGAATATTAGATTTGATAACGATGCGGTTTCGATCACTGCAAAAGCTGAAAAATGGCGATAACTTTTAACAGCTTATTTTTTTAGTGGAATTCATGGCTAAAACTGCACGGTACCTTTGATTGAAACTGCCACGCATGCCAGCCCAACCTTGGCGTTTTCGAAACCGTTACGATTAGTTCGGTTTTTAAGAAAGCACCGTGCCAGCACCACTGCAGCAGCCGTTTAATCACATTCACCCAATCACATCTACTTTATGGAGTTTGCCATGAGCAACACATTACGCTTGTCGGAACAATGGTTTCAGCGCGGTCTCTGGCTGGTTGCATTGGTATTTGCCGGTTTTCTCATCGGCCTGGGCGGCACGGTCGTGGGAGATTTGCCGCAAGTGGAAAACTCCTTGAGGATGGAAAACTTTTTGCAACAACCTCAAGCCGCCCAAGTGCAGGATGCGCTAAAAACTGCAGGACGGGCCAGCCAAGCCGCGCAAGAGGCGCTCGAACAAGCGCAGCTCAAGCTTCAGGTAGCGCAGGCTAACTCTCGTTTGGGTAGCGAGACCTTCAACAACTGGCTGGCGACACGGCGCGCAACCGAACGGGCCGATCAAGATCCTGAGTTGCTCAATCGCACTCGTACCCTGGATACGCTGAAGGCTGCCGAACGGCAGGCGCTGGCCGTCATGGAAGCGCAGCAGCAACAATCCCTCGATGCCAACCAGGCGGCCACTCGGGCGCGTGTGCAGCTCGATACGCTGCAGCGCTCTGCAAATGAAAGACTCCATACGGCGCAGCGTGCGCAGGAGCTGCGCGTGTTCCTGTACCGCCTGGCCTTGACCCTGCCATTGTTGGCGGCGGCAGGATGGCTGTTGGCCAAGAAACGCAAAAGCACGTACTGGCCGTTTGTATGGGGCTTCGTCTTCTTCGCACTGTTCGCTTTCTTTGTCGAGTTGGTTCCTTACCTCCCAAGCTATGGCGGGTATGTGCGCTATGTGGTGGGCATCGTGATTACAGTGCTGGTCGGACGGCAGGCCATCGTTTCATTGAATCATTACCTGGAAAGGCAAAAGCTTGTCGAGCAGCTGCCAGACGTGCAGCGCCGGGAGGAACTGAGCTACGACACTGCCTTGGCCAGACTGTCCCAAGAGGTGTGCCCCGGATGCGAACGTCCCGCAGACTTGAAAAATCCGGAAATCGATTTTTGTTCGCATTGCGGCATTTGTTGGTTCGACCGTTGCGTTGCATGCTCGACCCGCAAAAGCGGGTTCGCCAAGTTTTGTCATGCGTGTGGCGTTAAGGACGACGGTAGCAGCAGGGCGCGATCAGAAGTGGTGCCTATGGCTGGCGCGTGAAAGCAGCGGGCCATTGGCGTCGCGGTCTCGGCGGCGACAAGACTAACAACGGCATGCAGCAGAATTCGCCCATCAAACCAGGAAAAATACACTTGTGAAAATACCCAAAACGTCGGAAATTTCTACCAATGACCGATTGAATTCGCCGGCAATAATTCTGGGGCAGGGTCACATTTTGAAACACTCAAACGTCCATGAATGAAGATCTGACACCCGCAGCTGACCTATCTGTCGCATGCCAAGCATCATGTTGTTGGCCGCTTTACGGGTGATCATTAGCCGCGGCAAGTCGCAGGCAGTGGCTGGCAATTAACCTCAGCTTTAAACCAAAAGCTGGTCGAATCATAGATTCGCTTCGGCTCGGTTGCTTCCTGTCGCTGTACTTGATTCTAGAAGTTAAGCGACTACTTCCGATCAAGAGCAAAGGCTCCAATAGTTCTGCATTCGGCCAGATGGAGCGCTGGTCAGGGGCGACGCGCAACTGGCAATTGAAGAACGAGGCATGGCTCAATCCTGAACAAGCTGAGCCTGCTTTATTAAAACTTACTGCTTGAAGTGACGCGACAACTTCGTTGACAACTACCGAGTGAATGTGCGTAAAGATTGTGGTAACACAGGTTTATTGACTGTTATGTATAACAACGATATGGTGTCAATCATAGCAAAAATGAAGAATAACAATAATGTTTAATTTTTCTGCTAATTTTTCAGAAATTAGTATAAATTCTAATATTTATATTTTTAAAATCTGTAAAAATGTTTTGTTTCCATCATCATATTTATTAGGAAAAAATGAAAAGTTTCTTAAAGAACGCAATTTTTCCAATATTTCTTATCTTTGCACTGGCATCATGTGGTGGCGGAGATTCTGCCGAAGTTGATTTTACCAAATCAGAAGCACTTGCAGTTCTATCTGCTGATGCAGTAAGTAAGGTGCCTACTTTGAATGGATCGATCGATACAGCGTTGCTGGACCGTTTGTTTGAGCAGCCAACTAGTGCTGTAATTGCAGAGTTTGTAGACTATTCTGCCCCAAACGATTCACTTGAATCTAAAAAAATAATCTATGCCAGAACTAAGGCTAATGTAACAACTGCATTTTCCGTCACTGAATATGAAGTTCTCACAGAATATGATAGTTTGCTACTAAGTTTTATACAGTTAAAAAGCCGAAGAGCACTCGTTAAATTGCTTAATCAAAGCGATATTAAAATGATTTATGAAAATAAGTCAAACCAAACAAGCCAGCCAGGTCGGCTTTAATTAATTCAGATGTCGTATTTGAGCTTGCAGAGGGTCCTCATCGGGCTTCAAAACTGCGTGTTCAATTAGCTCCAAGTACCTGTCAAGAGAAGCGAATCTGCAACTTACCAGCTATCCTGACACCGGGAGCCTTTGCGGGCCGGCAGCGTAAAACGAATCTCGCCCAGCACATGCGAGGCGTCCAATCCCTCTCAGAGCTCGTTCTGCGCACCGACGACCTTGCGGTTGTGACGCGACCGGATCAGCCAGCCTACCGGCGTGCCCAGCGCGCTTGCCTGACCCCGGCACCCAGACTGCGGCCGACCCTGCCCGTTGCATCGCGCACCCACATCCACGCGTCGAGCACGCCGAGCGGCTCGCGTTCCACACCGACGGCGTAAGTCGGGTGCAGGTACATTCCCCGCTGGGCGGCGTAGCTCAATGTACCCAGACCGCCAATTTCCTGGCCATTAAAATCGAGCTCGGTCGTGTCCTGAAGACACAGCACGACCGGCTGGTTCTGCATGCGCTCGTGGGTGCAGGCAAAGTGTGGCGCCAAAATGTCTTCCCAGCCAATGTCCTCCTGCGCCAGAAACCGGTACGCTGCCTGCGTCTGCTCCCAGCCGTTGCAGGCAGTCGGAATACTCGCCGTGGGCTTGTCGGCCAGCCAGTCCAGCAACATGACCGACCGCTTGTTCAAGCGCGCATCACCCAGATCGATGCCTGACAATTCTTGCGCTGCCCAGTTCTGGCTCATCGTCGCCTCCGTCAAAACTTATCGGACCTGCGGGCTCGGATTTAGTTGTGGGTAATGAGATGGATATTGCCACGGTCTATTTTATATTTCTGAATTTGAGCATCAGCAATGCCAGGTCATCCAATAATGGCGCGATGGCGAGTGAAACAAGCAGGACCGAAAGCGGTACGGTAGCCACATAACCAAAATATTTAAAGCCGAAGGCGCCAACAACTCCGCCTAAAAAGAACAAAACCGCCAATAGCGTCAGCATCCTGAGACGTTCGCGATTAGCGATAACTCGGGCGACATCCATGACCCGAGATGAGTTCCAGTAGGCCAACCTGCCAAGCTCTATTCCGATGTCAGTCACGACACCGGTTATATGCGTTGTTCGAATCTCGGAATTGGAAATTTTTGTAATGAGCGCATTTTGTAATCCCATCATGAAGCTCAACAGCATCACTGTGGCAGAGACAAACAGCCCGTCGATATGAGTCAGTTGGGCGCCAAGTAATCCGAAGCATAATAGAAGTGCAGCTTCGAGCAGTAAGGGTAGGGCGAATTCACCATGCATCCTGTGCCGCCGTGAGAAGTTCACGATGAAAGCGCAACAAGCTGCTCCAGCCAGAAACGACAGCACTGCACCCAGACCGGCCAAGGTCACACCGTACATTCCAAGCGCCAGGCTATCTGCCATCGATGACACGATTCCCGTCATGTGAGAGGTATATTGCTGAACAGCTAGAAAGCCGCCAGCATTGATCGCACCAGCAACGAAAGACAGCATAAAGCCGAGGTGCCGATTGGCATCGATATGGCGTTTGCGGCCGGTCAGCTTGCGTGAATAGTTGAGTGACACTAGTTATTTCCAGGCAATTGCCAAACGTCCGGCCACGATCAGGGCAGCCCCGACAATCCTGCGTAACGTAATGATCTTACGTAGAACAATGCAGGTCAGCCGCATGGGGACGACAACACTTCCTTTGTCGATGAGCGCTACGGTTGCCATATCACTGGCTTTGAGGGCCTTGTAGTAAAAAATCCACGACAGGGTGGTGTTAATGCCAGACAAACCAGGCCACACCAGATCGTGGCTACTTACACTAGGCATGCCCTGCCTCGATACGAATGTGTAGACCATCCATTTTTCCATTACCCGCCTTTTACAGAGCCTTGAATACCAACGCAGCAACGATGGTCGGCAATAGTGCTACCAGCAGTAACCCCCACCCTATCGAATGCACAGCTCCACCATCATAGGGCAGGAATGTCTACAAGTGTAGGTGTACCTCCAGGGCAATTGCATGAAGCCAAGGCCGACTTGTTGAGCGGAAGTATGCGCGAGGGCTTGTAAAGTTGGAAAGAAAGGCGTTCACTCTCAATATTTTGACAACGAGATGGCAAACGCACCGATATCGCTATTGGAAGCATTCGAGCAATTAAGCGATCCACGTGCCCGCGAGTGCGCGTATTGACTGGAAGAATTATTGTTGGCGGCCATTTGTGCGGTCATTAAGGGCGCGGAGAGTTGGACTTCGGTCGTCGAGTGGAGTGAGATGAAGCTGGACTGGTTGCGCCAGCATCTTCCGTTTGCCAATGGTATTGCTTCACACGACACCTTCGGGCGGGTCTTTTCGCTCCTCGTTGCCAACAAACGCTTGAAGGCCGTATGGAATGTCAATTACCTGAGCAAGTTACTTGGACTTCCAAGTTGAGGCTTCATACGATTGCCCTGGGTGTACCCCAGTACTCGATGGACTGCTGCACCACCATTAGACTGGCTGCAATACGTGCAGTGCCTCGGCGCGTGCCGTGTTCTTCAACCGGCGATTACCTCTGGCGAAGCAGCCTCGCTGTTGCGCACATGGCTTTATGCACTGGCACGCCGTACCATAGCGGGTCGATCCCAATGCGGCTCCATGCCGTCCACCACCATGACGACCCGCCTGTCCATTTCCGATATATTGCTGCTGAGCGTCGCGCCCCTGTTATGGGCTGGCAACGCGATAGTCGGTCACATGGTCCACACGCTGGTGCCGCCTGTGCTGTTCAACCTGATGCGCTGGACAATCGCTTTTTTGATCCTGTTGCCGATCGCCGGTTCCGTGTTCTATCCCGGCAGCCCGTTATGGAAAAGCTGGCGACGCTTCGCCGTGCTCGGACTGCTTGGCGTGGGCGTCTACAACGCTTTGCAATACCTGGCGCTGCAAACCTCGACGCCGATCAACGTCACGCTCGTAACGTCGAGCATGCCGGTCTGGATGTTGTTGATTGGCTGGCTGTTTTTCAAAGCGCCGGTATCGGTACGGCAGATGCTCGGTGCGCTGGTATCGATCTGCGGTGTTTTGATCGTCTTATGCCGGGGTGACTGGCATCAGTTGCTCGCGCTGCGCCTGGTGGTCGGCGATTTGCTGATGATCGTCGCCACGATCTGCTGGTCAATCTATAGCTGGCTGCTGTCCCGGCCGAACGAGCCGGCCTCGATCCGGCAAGACTGGGCGAAGTTTCTGATTGCCCAGGTCGGGTTCGGGCTGGTGTGGTCAGCATTGTCGGCTGCTGTCGAATGGCAGGTCAGCGATGCCAGAATCGTCTGGGGCTGGCCACTGATCGCAGCGCTGTTGTATGTGGCAACCGGGCCGGCAATCGTGGCCTACCACTGCTGGGGTGCTGGCGTACGCAGGGTAGGGCCAAATATTGCCGCTTTCTTCAATAATCTTACGCCGCTGTTCGCAGCATTGCTGTCGTCGGCATTCCTGGGCGAAATGCCACGAGGCTTTCACATACTAGCCTTCGGGCTTATTGCCGCCGGCATCGTTTTGTCGTCGAGACGGTAGCAGGAACTTCGTATATTTCTGGCGCCGGCGCCGGCATCGGCATCGGCACCGGTTGCACTACGTGGGGCCGTTTCAGAAATCGGAATTCAAAGCACGTTGGGCATGGAATTTCATTTGAGAATCTTGTGCTTCTGGCTAATCGGCCCGGTGGGAGCGAAGCTACTATTTAACGACATTCGGGAATCCGCCACTGAAATGCGCCGGCAGTATTACTGCAACACACAATGTTTCCTGACTCGATAGCTGCCGCCGTAAGTTTCACGAGCTTTGCGAGGCGATACAGTCCGGGCTACACGTCGACGAGATCATTCATTCCGCTCTTCCCGTCAATGTCCATCAGGCGCTTCAACGAGAGCATTTCCGGCGCCATGTAGGCCATCAGCGCAAAGTCGTCGTGAACTCCGGCCCACATCAAATTGCCAACCGTGCAATCCATAAATCTGGCAATCGAGCGCCTTTAATCCTCAAGGAAACCGCTAATATATTCGAGTGTTCTAAATTTTTCGCGGCCAAGTCATCAATTCTATTGAAGCCAGAAAGTAAAAAAGCGAATTGATCAGCGCTTCCCTATGGCTAGAACTCGTCCCATTCGTCTTTCGTGCCAAGCCTTGTATTTTCATTCGGTTTGGAGCGCGCCTTGTTGTCCAAAACCATGCTCGCCAGACGTGGTTTGCTCGGGTGCGGCATCTTGGAAGTAACCATACGATCTTTACGCACTGCGGGGGCGGGTGCGTTCGCGGCGCCAGGTACTTCATCTAACTTGAACACGCTGACCGTCTGCACTAACTTAAAAGCGTTTTCCCGCAACAAAATCGAAGCCGCAGCGGCCTCTTCCACCAACGCTGCGTTCTGCTGGGTCACATTATCCATCTCGTTTATGGCTTGATTGATTTGTCCGATCCCTGTTTCCTGCTCCCCGGTAGCAACGGCAATCTCCCCCATGATGTCGGTCACCCGTTTGATACTAGCGACGATTTCTTCCATCGTCTCTCCAGCGTCCTTGACCAGCTTGCTGCCAGCATCGACCTTCTCGACCGAATCGTTGATCAATACTTTGATTTCCTTGGATGCGCTCGCTGAACGTTGCGCCAAATTTCTAACCTCGGATGCGACCACCGCAAAACCACGTCCTTGTTCCCCAGCCCGAGCCGCTTCGACTGCGGCGTTCAATGCAAGGATATTGGTTTGAAACGCGATACCGTCGATTACACCAATGATATCGGCAATTTTTTTCGAAGAATTGTTAATCGAATCCATTGTTTCAGTCACGTGCGATACAACAACGCCGCCTTTAAGCGCAACTTCCGATGCCGAAACCGCCAATTGGTTGGCTTGGCGCGCATTGTCGCCATTGTGCTTGACAGTGGAAGTCAATTCTTCCATCGCCGAAGCTGTTTCCTCCAAGGAGCTTGCCTGTTGCTCGGTGCGTGACTGAAGATTTTCGTTGCCAGTAGCAATCTGGTTTGAAGTGGTTGCAATTGTGTCGGCACCCCGATGCACTTCGCCAACAATTTTCGAAAGGTTGTCGTTCATGTGTTTCATCGCCGTCATCAACCGACCAATCTCGTCATTTGAACGGATATCGATGCGGCTGGTTAGGTTTCCAGCGGCAACGGTTTCGACAATCTTCAATGCCTCGCCAAGCGGTCTGCTGACCAGCGCTCGAATCAGAAAATAAAGCGATCCCGCAATCAGCACCAAGATTAGGCATCCAAACAAAGCATACCAATTTCGCTGCTCTCGCGCGCCCGCTGTCACCTCATCCAGATATCCATCGCCAACAATGACCATGTTCCAGTTTTTTATATATGCAAACGCAGCTACCCGTTCGCGGGTTGCGCCATTTTTGGCACTTTGCTCCAGATAGTGAAAATTTCCTTGTTTCTGTTCAAGCATTGCCTTGATGAATTCAAACCCGGTAGAGTCCTTTTTATCCAGCCAATTGGCACTTTCTTCCGATGGGTGAATAAGCACCTTGCCATAATCTTTGCCGGGCTTTGCGTTGATGGCATAAAAGACCCCGGTATCACCGATTTTCATTGTTTTGATGCCGTTGGCGAATGATTTCATCGATTCGGTGAAGTTGACACCAACGTATAAAATGCCGATCACTTTGCCTTGCGCGTCTTTAATCGGATCATATTGCGTCATATATTGACCGCCAAACAGCGTTGCAGCACCCGCGAATGTTTTCCCTTCCAGCATAAGTTGGTAGCCAGGATGGGCATGGTCCAATGTCGTACCAATCGCGCGTTCGCCGTTTTCCTTCTTGTGTGAAGTGGTGACCCGAATAAACTCTTCGCCACTCCGAACGAATACAGTTGCAAAGACTCCTGTTAAATTGGTGAAGCGATCTGGTATTGAGAAGTTGAGATTAATGTCGGTCTCGCCGTTCTTCAGTACAGATACTTTCTTGCCTGCGACATCAACGGTGCGATCGCTATCGACAGAAAAATCATCCTTAAAATTACTCTTGAGCACTTTTAAAAAGGTGTTCACTTGTACGCGCAGGTCGCGATCAACAATGTCGACGGCCGTAGCCAGCAGCTTGGTCTTGTCACCGATTTCGCGAATTGCCTGCTCTTTTGCTAATCGAGAACTGGAATAGCCGATTATCAAAATGAAAATCAGGAATAGCCCCCCAGACAGTAAAGATGCACTGAATGATAATTTGGCACCGATGCTTGTGCCGCGTATGCGCGAAGTCGTTTGGCCCATGATTTTTCCAGGAAAATATTAAGGTAAAAATTGTAATTTATACAAATTGTTTAATAATCAGCGGCTCAAGGTACAAAAAAATGCCAACCGATTTGGTTCTGCAAGCAGTGTTACCTATTTGCAACTTTGGTGGTTATTATTTTTCTTTTCTGTGACTATTTAGCCATATGAGCAATAGTTGCAACTTTTCATATGTAGGGTCATCACCACGGCCGTGGCGTTTCATCTGCTGCTGCCTGACTTGGCGACGCTTGCCCATGGTGAGAAGGGCAGCTTGATTTTGGCATTTGTCGCTTAAATTGAAGCGCTCACCGATTGGGTATCAATTCTCGAAGGCATGCTGCGCATAGACAGTCACAATTCAGGCGAGCCGTCATCGTTCGATGGTCCTGGAAAGAAAACCCGGTTATTACGCGAGGCGTTTGGCAAAAAGACTGGCGGTAAGCTTGGTCACAAGGGCAACACGCTCAAGCAAGTGGCGCATCCGACGCAGGTTGTTACGCATTCGCAACCCGAGCACTGTGAGCGTTGCGGCTGTACGCTGGCACAGCAGGAAGTGCGGGTTGCGCAGCAGCGCCAGGTCAGCGTGTTCCCGCTACAACAAACGGCCGTCACGCCGCCTTCAACTGCAAAGGGTGCCAACCACCAAGCTCGTACCGCAGCAACTGCGCGTGATCGAAGCGCCAAAGGTGCAGCCATCCGTTGTCCAGCAGTTGTTGGATCACCGCATGCTTGCCGATTACGCTTTCGATAGCCCGACGTGGCGCATCGATCACCACGGTCAGGCGTAGAGGTTCATGCATCCAGCGTTCGCCATCGTGCAGGGATTGACGAGACAAGCCGATGCGCAGGTCGCCACCGTTGCCCTCAAACACGCCGATGTGTCCCCCCACTACGTTGTGCAGCACCTTGTTGCCGCTACCCAGCCGGAGGGGGTCGCAGGTCGAGGCGTGGTATTGCCAGTTGATCCAGTGCGCAACCAGCATCGGCGCAGTCATCAGCAGTTCCAACACGCTGGCATCCCCATCCTGACTGGCGTCGTAATCGTGCAGGAAGCTGCGTCCGTCCAGGACCAGACCAAGACTTCTCTGGCGCGGCGCGATCACGAAAGCGGCATTGCCGGCCAATCCCCATTCAGGCCGGGTCTGAGCGCCGTCATTGGCGCGGCGACGCAGTTGGTCGAGCAGCTCGCCGTGCGGGGCACGTGGGTTTAATTTCAGGCTTGGCGCCCGCTCCCGGCGCACTTGGTCGCAGGCATGGGCAAAACCATCTTGCAACCGGTCCCAGCGCACACGCGCAGACACAGGTGCCAGGTCAAGGTCGAATCCCTCGATCTCGTCTGTGGTGGTGTTGTGCAAGGCGGCGACAAACCAGGTGTCGTCGGGGATGATGGTTCCTTGTGCCCTCAGTCCGGCGCGAACGGGAATCTCATTGAGCAATTGCGCCAGGCTGCGGGCATTGACTTCGCCGGTTTGACCGCAGCAAGCCCCGCAATCGAGGGCGGCGGCATGGGCATTGTTGTTCGACTGGCTGCCGTGGCCCACCAACAGCACCAGAGGAGCGAAACGACTTTCCAAGCCCATGGCATGCAGCACACCAGAAACGAGCGATACCTTGGCATCAGGTTCGAGGCCGACGATCTGTGGCCGGCAAATGGATCGGTAACGCTCCTGCAGTCCTTCGAGATCGTCGCGCGCCCTGGCGTGCTTGGCGGGATTGAGCCATTGCCCCAGCTTGGCGAGATATCCCAGGCCAACCGCCTCCACGAAGGAGAATGCCGAGCCAGGCCAGCGGCTGGCGGCAAGCCATTGAGCAGACCAGCCAAAACGATCCAGCCTCGCCTGGGCGGCAGCCCTCTGCAGGGCGCCATCCGTTTTGTCGCAAGCGGTTCCTGATGAAACAATGCGGTCCGCTACTTCTAGGCTTGGGGCCAGCAGACCCGGCAGTTGGGGACGCCTGGCAGGAGTCGCCAGCGGGGTGTAGGCCATTGGCAAGCCGAAGAATCCCGCAAAACCGATGGTTTGAATGGCAGGCCAGACAGTTTCGAGCGCGCGGCGCATCGGCTCACTGCGGACATCGATGCAAAAGGCTGCCTGTACTTCGATCTCCTGCTGCACCACGGTCTCACCGCCAGTCTGGAGAAGCTTTTGCGCCAACGCTCGCTGGTAGCCCAGTTCAAGGGCGAATTGCCAGATCTCATCGATCAACAGCGCGTCTTCAGCCTGCGTCAACAACACCGCAGCCTGGCCCCATTCGCTCTGCAACGTGCCATACGCCTGCACCGCTGCCTTGTCATCCTTGCATTCCAGCAGAACGGCGCCCCAAGCCAGACGAATGGCCAGCAGTTCCCGAATGTGTGTGTCCTCCCTGCCTTCCAGGCGAGCCTGCCAGCCCAGATAGGCACACCAGGAAGCCCAACCGTGTACGGTGAGCAAAACTGCCTCCAGGTAATCTGCCCACACGGCGGGTGGAAGCCCCAAGCGCTGCAACACCCAACGCTCGGCGTCCTGCCGTGTGGCTGGTAGCGCGTTGAGCGCATGCCCTATTTCGGGCAGCCCCATCAGGATGCCGATGCCATGGTCGTGTTGTAACGTGTCGCGCCAGAAGGCATACATGCCCTGCGACCGCTCTGGCTGCCAATCAGCCTGATGCTCGTCAAAGTAGGCGGCACAGGTCTGGCTCACCTGATGCGTAATGGCCTGCCGCCAAGACAGGCGGGTATGACGTTGTGGATCGTTGTCCAGAACGTCAACCAGCAGAGGCAAACGCGGTACTTGTGGTGGGTTGCGCAAGGCCTCCACGCATTGGGTATTCGTCAGCCCTGCCGACCTTGCTGCTGGAACTTTGACTAGCGCAAGGTCTAAGTCCTCCATGCTGATCCGGCCTTCTTTCCAGGCGCGTTGCTGGCCATCGCGCGGAGGAAACACCTGGATGCCGCCCAAAACCCCCATGCGCGCGGCCACTTGACGCACCGGCTTGTCGATTCGCGACCAGTGCGGATTGACGGCAACGGCCCGATCCAGAGGCCAGGCAGGCGCGATGATTTTGCAGCCCTGGTCGCAAGCGGCTTCAATTTGGCGGTTTAACACCGTGTATCGTGCCGAGTCGGCCTCGGCCAAGGAGGCGACTTCTTCGTTGGGTTCAACGCAATCATTCATCGTGCACTCCTTCGAACAGCCATTATTTCGGGACATCAACTACTGTCATCGTGGTCGCCATAGGGCTACCGATGGCTGGATGGCTCGGGGATCCAGCGGGTAGGCCAAATTCGCAACGCCAGTCGGGTGTAGATTTCATCCATATAAAACCCGGCATAGATCCGTCGCCGCCAGGCGCCCAGAGCCTGCGCACGCAGTTGAAGAAGCACCAGACACAGGTATAGCGCTGCCATGCCAGTGAGCGCGATTATTCCGAGGGTGTGGTCTGGCGCGTCGGTAATGCCGAGCGGCAGGGCATGGAACAGCAAAGCCATCCCGGTGAAACCAACCACCATCAGCAGACCGGAAAGTCCTTGCAGGCAGATAATTCTTAACCGGCTGTTTTGAGCCGGCAGCCATAGCAGGGGTGCCCAAGCCAAACCCAGCACAACACTCCACCACCAGGGCCAGGCCGCACTGCCGACTACGGCCTGAATCAGCAGCACCGTCGGCACTGCGGCGGCTGGGGCCAGAAAGAGACTGATCGGTGCGGCTGACACCGTGCCGCGCATCATTTGAAAGCGGGTCCGCCGCACCACCGTCGACGCTGACAAGAAAGCATGCGCCTTGTACAGCGAATGGCCGAACAGATGCAGTGCTGCCAGGGTGTACAGCCCGAGGCCACATTCCAGCAGCATGAAACCCATCTGCGCCACCGTGGACCAGGCCAGCCTGACCTTGATGCTGATACGGGTCAGCATTACCAAACCTGCGATCACGGCAGTGCCGAGCCCGAAGGCGACCAGCAGTATTCGCGCCAGCATTGCCTGCTCCAGCAATGGAGCAAAACGAATCAATATGTAGCCGCCGAGATTCACCACGCCTGCATGCAGCAACGCGGACACAGGAGTTGGCGCTTCCATAACCTGAATCAGCCAGCCGTGGACTGGCAGCAGCGCCGTGCGCACGACAACGGCAAGCACGAGGCATGACGCACTGAGTTGAAGATTGGTGGTCATTCCTTCTCGCGCCAGATACCTCCACAGATCGGAGAATGAACCGCTGCCCACCTCGGCCCAGGCCAGAATGCCTGCAATGATGAGTAGCGTATCAGCCAGGCGATCCGCGATACGCTTCTTGTGTGCCGCCAACAGGGCAAATGCGCGGTCGGGGTAAAAGCACAGCAAATGCTGCAATGCCACGCCGACCAACGCCCAGGCTGCGATCAGAACCACCCAGTGGTCTGCCAGCAGAAGCAGATGAACTGCCGACAACACCCCTGCCAAGGCCGCCGCATAGCGCCGCTGGCCGCGTTCTCCCTCAAGGTACCTTGCAGAAAACGCAGCGATCACGGTGCCCAGTAGCTGTACCAGCACAGCCATGGCCATCCCAAATGGGTTCACACTTATCCAGTGACGCAACCCAGTGGGTTCCAGGCATATCAAGCCAGCCACTGCGGCACACGCCAAAGCCAGGCCCGACAACCCCATGAAGGCGCGCCAAAGCCCACCGACAGACCCGCGTGGCTGCAAAGAAAACAGCATCGTGACAAACATTAGTGCTGCCGGCATCAGCACCACAACGTCGAAAAATAGGTGTGTCATCAAAATCTATCTTTTTTTACAAACGGTCCACAGTCTGGATACCAGAATTTATTCTGTAAAATACATTGATCAGAACGATTCATTACATAAAACAGAACAATGAAACTGGAGCAACTGAATTTTCACCATTTGTTTTATTTCTGGCGCGTCGCAAAAGTTGGCCATCTAACTCGTGCTTCGCAGGAGTTGCACACGTCGCAGTCCGCACTGTCCGCCCAGATCCGTCAGTTGGAAGAGCGGTTGGGTGAGGCTTTGTTCACCCGCGAAGCACGCCGGTTGGTGCTGACCGATACTGGCCAGCTCGTACTGGCCTACGCCGAAAACATCTTTGGCCTCAGCCAGGAAATGCTGGGTCGTCTTCAGGGGCGCAGCGAAGGGCTGACCCGGCTTCGCGTAGGTAGTGTGGCAACGCTGTCGCGGAATTATCAGGAGAACAGGATTCGCCCATTGCTGGCAGACCCTTCGTTGGTGTTGACTCTGGAGTCAGGTCTGTTGGAAGACTTGCTGACGCGTTTAATTCAGCATCAGCTTGATGTGGTTCTGACAAACGAAACGGTGCCAACGGAGCCGAATCGTCCTTTGCATTGCCGCTTCCTCGGCAGTCAGGCCATCTCACTTGTCGGCCCCGCCCGAGTCTGGAAAACGCTCAGCTTGCGCGTGCCGGACGACCTCGATCGCCTCGACATTGCCTTGCCAGGGCCGCGCAGTGCGCTCCGGGCACAGTTCGATGCCATGTGCGCTTCAGCTGGCGTGACCCCACGCTTGCGTGCTGAGGTGGATGATATGGCCACGCTGCGCCTGATTGCGCGCGACAGTGGCTGGCTGACACTTCTCCCGGAAGTAGTGGTTCAGGACGAACTGCAGTCGGGCTACCTGGTTTGCGTCGGCCAGTCCACTTTGTTGCAGGAGCACTTCTACGCGATCACCACGCCGCATCGTCATCGCATTGAGCTGCTGGAGCGATTACTGACAGACGATCTGAAGAATTCGGTTGCGGCTTCGGATTGACCAGGCTGCAAAAATCTTCAGCGTGTAGCGCCGCGGCGACAGCGTTCGGAGCAGTACAGCACCGATTCCCAGTCACGCGCCCATTTCTTGCGCCATGTAAAAGGCAAGCCGCAACGGACACAGAGTTTTACAGGAAGTTCTGATTTTTTTTTCATGCGCATGGCATCCGGAGTTTAACCGGCAAGGCGTCATCGTGCAGGATTATCGGTTTCACGCATGGATCGATGGAAGATGCCTACCAAGCTTCCAGCGGAGCCGGGCGCTCCGAATCTAGCGACATGGCCAACATGCGGGCGTGTAATGGCTATGCTTCACAACACTGCTCTGGCAAAGAAGACAGCGCAGCCAATCCAGATGGCAATGACAATGCCTGCTGCTACGCGGCTGATGGGACGCTCGATAGCTTTATTAGCGGCTTCGCGATGTTCGGCCATTATTAGCGGCGGGATGAGTCGCACGACCAACATGATGCCGAGCGGCACGATGATGAGGTCGCCGAGGTATCCAAGCACCGGGATGAAGTCCGGGATCAAATCAATGCTCCCAGCCCAGCAGGTAAGGATGATGAAGTGCCAAAACGAATATGTACGGATTGGTCGAACGAGAACGATCCGCCGCCCCACGGACGGTATCTCGCTTGTGGTCAACCAGGGTAGAGGTTTGCATGCGATTTTTTATTAAAACTCATTGCAACGGTATTGATGTGGGAATCGCATTTCAAGAACTATTATGCAACTAACGTTGAGAAAAATACAAAACCTTGTTCCAACAACACATAGACTATAGAAAAAAATTAAGTAGAGTTTGTCCGTTAGTTGCATATAATGTTTAAATTTGAAGGGCAGGGGCTTGGTGGTGCGCTGCTAGCCAACTAGCCGTTCTGGTTTCGCTGCCCCCACCGCATTTAAAACCGTCGCAATATCCATCACTCGAATGTTCGGATCTTTCAACAGGGCCTGATCTGTTAGATCTGCGCTGCATCGAGCTTTGATTTCCTGTCGCCCTTGCAGCCAGGGCGGATCCAACCGCCGCACCGCCTGCTCTTGCACTATGCAGGGTGCGGCAAGCGACGCAGTGGACAACCCTACATCTGCAAAGCACCACTAGAAGGCTGCAAATTTTTGTCTAGACGAATGGGGTCGCCTCAATATGTTCGCAGTTCATGCTCCATACGCTGACTGGCCCGGTGGCAACCGCGAACACTTGAACACCCCCACTTCGATCGGGTCTACTGAAGCACCAACATGAACGTCAGTTTTTTTGCAAAGATCCCATGTCGATGACGAAACGATATTTCACATCGCTTTTCAGCATGCGCTCGTAGGCTTGGTTAATCGCCTGCATTGGAATGACTTCGATGTCCGAAACAATGTTGTGCTTGCCGCAAAAATCGAGCATGTCTTGCGTCTCTGCAATGCCGCCAATCAGAGAACCAGCCAAATGTCGACGTTTCATGATCAGGTTGAATACCTGGGGCGACGGATGGGGCGTGGCCGGGGCGCCGACCAGCGTCATGGTGCTGTCGCGCTTGAGCAGTACCAGAAAGGCATCGAGGTCATGCGGTGCCGCAACCGTATTGAGGATGAAGTCGAAACTGTTCACGTGCGCTGCCATCTCGTCAGGGTCGGTCGAAAGCACGGCTTCATCTGCACCCAGGCGTCTGCCGTCTTCCTTCTTGGCGGGCGAGGTAGTGAAGAGCACGACATGAGCACCCATCGCATGCGCGATCTTGATACCCATGTGTCCGAGCCCGCCGAGCCCGACGATGCCGACCTTGTCGCCCTGTTTGATGCCCCAGTGATGCAGCGGCGAGTAAGTGGTGATACCGGCGCATAGCAGCGGCGCTGCCGCAGCGGGATCAAGGTTTTCTGGAATGCGCAGCACGAACCGTTCATGCACCACGATGTCCTTGGCGTAACCGCCGTAGGTGGTGCCGCCGATATGTTTTTCTTCACCGTTGTAGGTGCCGACAAAGCCAACTTCGCAATATTGCTCCAGGCCTTCGTCGCAACTCGCACAGCTCTGGCAGGAATCGACCATGCAGCCAACGCCGACAAGATCGCCTACCTTGAAACGACCCACTTCACCACCGACAGCAGTGACGCGTCCGACGATTTCATGGCCCGGCACGACCGGGTATACCGTGTTGCCCCATTCGCCGCGGGCAGTGTGCAGATCGGAATGGCACACACCGCAAAACAGGATGTCGATGCTGACGTCCTGTGCGGTTGCTTCCCTACGTGAGAAAGACAACTGGTCGAGCGGGCTGGTAGGCGATAGCGCGCCGTAGCCAATAGTTTTCTGCATGATCAATATCCTTTAACAAAATGTTGTTTTTACATCGTCTTTCATAGTGACAGGTTTTCGACATCGCGGTTTCCAGCATAAAAAAAGCCACGGCAAATTCGGCGCCGGCGGGGGCTTCGTCTTCGCATCATCCTGTTCTTTCTTGTTTGGGGTCGCCTAATGAAACGGAAAATAAAACATACTAAGCCGATGGCAACTATCGCAACGGCCTGACCTTGCGCGCGCCGACCTTGCCGCGAATAGCTGCTGAGCTTCCTGGTAAATTCGATTTCGTTGAAGGTGAAGTGCCGAGTCAGGTCCTCTCTTGGTATCCGGCAGTGCGAACCGGTTTTCGCGTTAGGCGAGGGGAAAATGGAATGACGCGACATGTTACGGTTCCACTACCCGTTAATAGTGTGGCGGGCTTTTGAAGTGTGGAACGTTATGTTTCAAACGGAAACGGCTTGTCTTACTGGACGACGCCTCCCCAGCCAAACGTGTACGGGTACAGCCAGCACCCCTGCGATGCCGACACCGATATGCAACCAGCGTCCCAAGTCACGCCAATCTTCACCGCTGTAATACAGCAGCAGTCCGGTTACGCCGAGTAGCGCCATCACCGACAAAGCGACAATGAATCGCCCCGAGATTTGTGGAGGCACCAACATTTGAGAGAATGGTGCCATGAACAAGAAACAGAGCAAGTTTTCCCCAGAAGTCAGAGAGCGCGCAGTACGCCTGGTGCGTGAACAGCGTAGCGAACACCCGTCGATGTGAGCGGCAATCGAAACGATTGCGCCGATGATCGGCTGCACGGCCCAGACGCTTCTGGAATGGATCAAGCGCGACGAAGTTGATCGTGGCGTGCGCGATGGGGTCAGCACTGACGAACGGGAACGCATCAAGGCGTTGGAGCGAGAAGTCAAAGAGCTGCGCCGGGCCAACGAGATCCTGAAGGTGGCCAGCGCTTTTTTCGCCCAGGCGGAGCTCGACCGTCGTTTCAAATTCTGAAGTTGTTCGTCGATCAGCATCGTGACAGCTTCGGGGTCGAGCCGATCTGCAAGGTCCTGCAGATTGCCCCGTCAGGCTACCGGCGCCATGCAGCACAGCTTCGGGATGGTTCCAAGCGCTGTGACCGGGCCAGGCGCGACGACGTGCTGCAGCCGGAAATCAAGCGCGTCTGGGAGTCGAACATGCGGGTCTACGGCGTGCCGAAGGTCTGGAAGCAGATGAATCGAGAAGGATTCGCAGTGGCGCGCTGCACGGTCGGTCGGCTGATGAAATTGCAGGGCTTGCGCTGGGCGGTGCGTGGCAAGCGCGTTCGCACGACGGTCCCAGATATGACCGCTCCCCGACCACAAGACCGAGTCAACCGGCAGTTCACGGCAGATCGGCCGAACCAGCTCTGGGTGTCGGATTTTACGTATGTCTCGACATGGCAAGGCTGGCTCTACGTGGCGTTCGTCATCGATGTGTTTGCCCGTCGCATCGTCGGCTGGGGTGTGAGTTCATCGATGGCCACGGATTTCGTTCTAGACGCACTCGAACAGGCGCTCTATGCCCGGCAACCCGGCGACAATGGAGCTTTGATCCATCACTCCGATAGGGGGTCGCAATATCTCAGTATTCGCTACAGCGAGCGGCTGACCGAGGCCAAGATCGAGCCATCAGTCGGTAGCCGAGGCGACAGTTATGACAATGCGCTGGCTGAAACGATCAACGGCTTGTACAAAGCGGAGCTGATTCATCGACGCGCCCCATGGAAAACTAAGCAATCCGTCGAGGTCGCAACCCTGGAATGGGTAACTTGGTACAACCACCACCGACTCATGGAACCGCTCGGCTATATCCCGCCGGCCGAAGCTGAAGCAAACTACTACAAGCAACTCAGAAATACCATCGTCGAACCTGCATTAACTTAAACCAACTAGCCTCCACGATCGCCGGTGCGGTTCAATATTGCCCTCGCGTTTGTGTACGCTGTATGTCGACCCATTGCTGAAACTGTTTTGTTCCGGCAGGTTGCACGTCTGCGGTGTAAATCCAGCCGAAAGGGGACTCGCCTGCCATGGCAGTATGTGCGGCCACCATGGACAGTGCGACGACGATAAAGTACTTGGAACGCTTCAAGACAACATCCATAAATGTAAATGATAAGTGTTATCGTTTATGATTGTTTCGGTAGTGTCAAATATCAATGTTATTGCGCCAGTCGGTTCGTTGCACCTTCGACGCAGAATTTCGACCGAACTTGCCCGGACATGAATTGCGAGACTGTGATCGCCAAGGGTGGCGGGCCGCTTCCAGTCGATCCGCCCATTTGGCGGCAATCCCATTGAGCTAGCCTGAAGCCGAACAGTCAGGTTTTTCCTGTATCAGATGGGATCAGCTCGCAGACCGGGCCAGGGAATCGAGCAGCGCATCATGCCGCTCCCGGTCGCTCTTGTGCAGGTAAAGCGCTGTTGTTGAAATATTTGCGTGCCCGGCAGTGTCTTGCAAGACTTTCAATGGCACATTATTGTTGGCATGCGTGGTCAGCATCGTGTGCCGCAGCCAATGGGCCGAGGCATTGCGCAACGCTGCTGCACAGTCGCCTTGCCCAGCACTTTCAGCTAACTCTGCCGCCCGGGCAAATAGATTTTTCAGGGTTTTGGAAACCGCTTCATCACTTACGCCGGCGATTGCCGCGCCGCGGGTCGCCAGCACCAACGGCGTAGCGTCGTCGCGCATGGTCTGCGGCGGCAAACCGTATTGCGCACGGTATCGGCGGAACGCATCGAGCAACTGTGGCGATACCGGCAAGCGCCTTTTTTTGTTTCCCTTGCCCAACACATCGAGCCACCAACGCGCATCTGCCTCCGCATAGATTGCGCCCATACACGCACCGGTGATTTCGGACAGGCGTGCGCCGGTAGTGACATAAGCCAGAAACAGAAACTGGTCGCGCGCACGGGCCTTGCCAGCAGCCGCGGTGCCGACTGGCAGCGCTTCCAGCACGGCCTGAACGTGAGCAATCGCGTGTACGTCCAGGTAACGGCCAATTCGGGCTTCGCGTGAAGTCTTGATATTTTTTACCAATGCGCCCGCATTACGGCTCAGATACCCGGCATCCTTGGCGAATTCCAGCAATGCCTTTACGACCCGGAATGCATGGTTGGCGCTGATGGGCGAGAGGGGCCCGGAGAAAGGTCGCCAGCGACTGTCAGTGCGAGGCCATTTAGTTGCCGATATCCAGTGCTGCGCCGGTTGTGGGTCTGAAAGAAATGCTTTGTAGGCAATCAGATCCTCGATACGCAGTTGCACGAGGGTAGTGGACTGGTGCTGGCACCACAGCAGGAAGCGCCCAAGGTCTTTTTTTGTGCTTTTCAGCGAATGTTTCGATAGTGCGTGGCTGTACAAAAACGCTCGTGCCAATTCAGTATCGGTGCGCGCCGAGACCAGCGAGTGCTCCAAAAAGTTATCCGAGGGGCCATCGACCAGCGTGCCGGCCAACATATGGTCAAGATCGATCACTGCAAAGCTGTTTGAACTCGTCATAGCTGGGTTGAAGCGCGCACTGAAATCAATAATCCAAACCTTAGCACGACATGTGAATTAGATCGAGATAATCAACCTAATCTCGATCAACACACACAATTCGTAATTATAAATATTGTCTTATGACGTAATTATAATTACGTAAATGAATTTTTATTCTGCGAGTTCAAGCAGAGGCACTTCCTCAAGCCCAGCCAAATCCGCGACAGTCTCGCTTGCAAATGCTGCGCGGCTCGGCTCAACGCCTTGTAAATAGCGCTCTGCCACCGCTCTCAGTTGCGAATCGCCACACTCCAGCACGCCGGTTCGAAATTGCCGGCGTATTTCCGGCGTTACACCCCGTTCGCGCATGCGCCAGGCGTGCATTGCTTCATCGTAAGGCGATTGCGGCTTGTCCAGATCGCCGATCACGCCGATGATGGCTTCCTCGATCGCTTCGCGGGAAAGCGGCGCGGTCAATACCCAGTCGATGGCACGACCGAAATCACGGTAGGTATCAGCAAGCCGTGGATCGCGGTAGGAAAACATGGTAAACAGGCCCGACTGCGGCGCGTTTTTCGCCCGCCCGCCATAAGCGCCACCCTCTTCACGCAAGGCCTGATGCAGAACCTGGTTGGTCAGGAGATTGGCCAGCACCGACAGCACCGGGCAATCCGCATGGCCGAGGTAGGGCACTGCCCAGGTTGCAAAACAGTGGTTGACCTGCGCCGGTGCCACTAATGCAATCCTTGCCGGCACGACCGCTGCTGCGGTTACAGTTGCGGCTTGGGTGGCAGTTGCCATTGCACCAATTTCTGGCAGCGCTATTGTTGCAGGCGACGTCGGCGTGCCGGAGTTGCAACGGCCGGGCACGTCGATTGACGCGGCTAGCGCCCGACCATCCTCGTCGACCCCGGCACACAAGATCGTCACCTCGCTGGCAATCACGCCCTGATGCAGGCGCGTCAAGTGAGCCACGATATCGGCCATGCCTTGCTCGGATTCGATTTGCCGGGCCAGATCACGGTAGAAACCGAGAATGCCCGTGCCTTCGATGCACTGGTCAAAGCGCCCCCGTACGGAAAAGGGTGCATCAGCAGCAATTGCGGCATAGCGGTCGCCACTTTCACTTAACTCCTGGACCAGGTTTTGCGCAACGCTATCAATGAGAAATGCAATGCGTTCGGTTTCGTCGAAACGTGCATTGCTGATCGACGCTGACAAGACGCTGCCGATCGCTACCGACTCTTCGCGCAGATTGCGCGCAGAAAACAGAATTTGCAGCTTTAACCTCGGCGCTTCCGCAATGCGGTCAGCCGCGGCTGATTCTGTGGTGTGCACCACCTGCTCCAGCGCATCCAGATCGACATCGAAACGGGGCACCAGTCGTTGCCGCCAGGCGGCCGCCTGCTCGAAGGTTTTGTCGGCAACGCCAAGGTCGGGCAGCAAGGTCGCGTACAAGTCCAGCCATTGCCACTCGCTCTCAGAAAAGTGTGACACATCGTAGATGACGTTGGCATAGCTCACGCCGTTGGAAGCGATGCGCAAGCCGACTGTGGTTTCCGACGCCGGCGGCAATGCATACGCCGGCCTCGGTACGGCGCTGACATCCTCGGGGCGAATGCGGGGCAGGGCGCTGTTGTCCGGCAACTGCCGTTGACGCGCCAGCAAGGCAGTGCTATCGGCTTCGATGCGCGCCCGTTCTTCTTCGGTCAATGCTGCCTGGCGTGTTGCCAGCCCCTCGTTTTCCAGGCGTTGCCGGACATCGAAATACGCTGCGTCCGGCTCGACCAAGGCATCCAGCCGAGTGGTTGAGTTCAGGAGCGTGCTGACCAGCGATTTGAAGAATTGCGGGTCCTGGATGCGAATATCCATCTCGGCAAAAACCGCTTCGTTATCCAGCGCCACCATGACGTCTGCGCCAGCCATGGCGATGGGCACCGCTTCAAGCAGCTTGCGTAGCCCATAGGGTGTACGGCCACTACTGATCTGACGTTGTGAAAAGCGCAAATCTCGCATTGCGGCCTGCAACACCGACAGCGGCACGCCTTCTTCGGCGGTAGCTTGCAACGCATGCCAGAGCCTATCCCGCGCCGGTTGTCGTTGCGCAACCGTGAGCCCCTCCATGCCTACATGAAATACCATTTGGCGCAAATGCGGATCGAGCCCGTTGAATGCAGACGGGCGACCGTAGCCTGCAGTCTCCATCGCCTGCATCAGCGGCGAAGAAGAGTCACCGACCAGTCCGGATTCGAGCAGGTAGGCTTCGCAATAGGCAAGAGGGTCTGCAGCCTCGCCCATCAACCAGGCGATTTGAACACCATACTCGTCGGCGCCGCCGGCAGTCGACGGAATGCCGATTCGCATCTCTTTCGGTGCCGCCCACCCTGATGCCAGTTGCGGCGTACGACGCGGCGCCTTGCCATCGTCGGCAGCGAGCCTTGCCAATACCTGCTCGCAGATCACATCTTGCACCGCTGTCGGATCGACATTTCCTGAACTCATGAATATCGCTTGCGACGGGTGGTAGTGGCTGGCATGAAATGCCTTCAGATCGTCATGCGTCAACGAGACGATCTCGAGCGGGTCTCCGCCGTATTCGACTTCGTAAGTAGTGCCGGCAAACAGCGCAGCATTGATGCTATGGCCGAGTTCGCGCATCGGATCGGCGAACGCGCCCTTCATTTCGTTGAACACCACGCCGCCGTAACCAAGCTTGCCGTCTTCCAAAGTGTGGCGCCACCCTTCCTGCAAAAAATCGAGGTAGTGCAGATTCGGAAAAAAAGCTGCATCGAGATACACGCCCAACAAATTGAAGAAATCCGTTTTGTCAGCGCTGGCAAAAGGATAAACCGTGCGATCCGGCGAGGTCATCGCGTTCATGAACGTCGCTGTCGAGCGGCGCAGCATGGAAAAGAATGGATCGCGTACCGGGTACCGCGTCGAGCCGCATAGCGCCAGATGTTCGAGTATGTGCGCCCGACCGTCGCTCTTCTCGGGTACCGTTGGAAACGCTACCAGAAACGCCATCTCCGCATCGTCGGTGGCCAGGTGCAGGTGACGTGCGCCGCTGGCAGGATGTTCATATTCGATCAGGCTGGCTTGCATGCTGGGAATGGAGCGGTGGCGAATTTCTATGAATTTCATTGTCAGAATCTATCAGTTATAAATGTGCGATAGACGATTAAACCATGATTCAGCCGCGCTTGTTCCGATGCGAAAGCAGCTGGGGAAGCGTGCCTTGGCAAAAGGTGATTCCCGCGTAAAAAAGGCATGGTTTCCTACGTATGGTTAAGCGTTTGTCCGATCAACAATGGCAAATTCAGGTTTTACGATGCTTGCTTGAGATGTACACGTAAACGTGGGCCTGCCAGGCGGGCGAACAGACAATGATTGATTGAATCAGGCGCAGAATTATGGAAATAACTTCCGACGGCAACAAGCAGTCCTCAAACCAGGCTCCCTTCGCCCCACCTTTGCCCGGTTCGGGCGTGGTCGACACCATGGGGTTGTTCGGCACAGTGACCTCACTGCTGCCGTTCGACACAACTGCCGACGGACTGAATAAGAAAACGTGCGACTCAAGTCCGGATCTATCCGGCGCGGTGTTGGTGCAGCACCGGGACCATCAACTGGCGCTGCCAGCTGCCGTGTTTCAGGCACGTGAGAACAACTCTTTCGGCGTTCCCTTTTCATTCGCCGATTTGATTGCAAGTTCCGAAGACGCCAACAAGCTTCACATCCCGCTAGTACGCGAAGAAGTCACGGTAGAAAAGCAAGTCGTCGACACGGGGCGCGGGCTGAGGATTTCCAAAACGGTCATCGAAACTCCCCATGTCATGGAGCAGTCGCTGCAGCAAGACCACCTTACTGTCGCCCATGTACCGCAGGGCCGTTTTGTCGAGCCAGATGCAATCCCCAGTACGCGCTACGAAGGGACGACGATGATCATTCCAATCATCGAAGAAGTTCTAGTGGTGCAAACTCAATTGAGACTGAAAGAAGAAATTCACATCACCCGGGAAAGTCGGACCGTAACCGCAAAAGAGACAGTGCATTTGAAATCCGACCAGATACGGGTTGAACGTTTCGACGAGAGCAGTGACCAGCAAGGCCGTCGGCAGGTAGGAAATGCTGAAAGTATCGAATCAGGCCAGTAGGGCTTGAAAATTCTAACCAGATGGAGAAAATCATGACCAACACAGTAATCGGCGTCTACGACACATCTGCACATGCAGAATCCGCAAAACAAAAACTTCTTGCATCCGGCTTTACCAATAATGACATCAGGATGCAGCCTTCGGCCGATATCAGTCTATCCACTGGGGCAACGAATACCATGGACAAATATGAATCGCATGGTATGGGCGACAGAGTTGCGAGTTTTTTCCGCGAAATATTCGGCTCGTCAACAGACAACAACGACACTGATCGTTACGCCGAAGCAACGCGTCGGGGCAGCTTCGTGGTGGCCGTGGATGCGAACGATGAAGACCAGCGTGATCTGGCAACCATGATTCTGGAACAGTTCGACCCAATCGACATCGATGAGCGCGCCAGCAACTGGGAAGCTCAGGGCTGGGAACGATACGACCCTGCTGCTGCGCCGCTGACGCATGAAGAAACTCTGCGCGAACGTGATCTTTCCAGTACAGGCCGCAGCACCACCGACAATTCCCAGGCCACGATTCCCGTGATCGAGGAAGAACTGCAGGTTGGCAAACGCCAGGTACAACGTGGTGGCATCCGTGTGGTGCAACGCGTCGTCGAGCGTCCGGTCGAGGAAACGATTGGCTTGCGTGAAGAACATGTCAACATCACGCGTCGTCCGGTCAATGCCCCGGCCACTGCACGTAATCTGGAAGGCTTCAAGGAAGAGTCTTTCGAGCTGCGTGAAATGGCAGAAGAGGCGGTTGTCAGCAAGACTGCACGCGTTGTTGAGGAAGTAGTAATCGGTAAAGATGTTTCCGAAACACAAAAAACCATTAGCGACAAGGTGCGTCACACAGACGTTGAAGTCGAACAACTAGGAGCGGCCGACAACACTGTTCACCAAGGCACCAAGAGAAGAACCGACTTGGATCGGTAATTCCAATGCCTGGGGTCAACAGCCCCTTTGCTGTGATGTAACCCTGGGCTCGCCGTTGGCGAGCCTTGTCGTTTTTATCAAGGTCATTCATGAATATCAAATCACCGACCGCCGGCTACGTGCCCGGAGCAGCCGACGCCGATGGTAGCGAAGACCCGGTGCCTACCGCCGCCCTGCAATCGACCGGTGCTGTGTCGGCTGGCAAGCCCCGCCTCGACGACAAGGGGCAACCGATTCTCATCGAAGGCAATCAACAGGTCGAAGGATCTACTAAACTCCAGACGGATCAAACAGTCTTGCCAGCTTCGCCACCAACCCGACGCAGGGTAAAGAAATAGCAGATCAAGTTGATTGTGACGGCATTCAATATAAGTGCGTTTGCCGCTTTTTTTAACAATACCAAACCCTTTACCATGACAGGCTTGATCATCAGCAAAGGCATGTTTCATGGATGGATCGTTGCTGGAAGTGTGGCTTGCAGTACAAAAAGAGTTTTCGGATATACCTAATATTACCGAACTGACACGTACTTGCGTGCGATTGTTCATGGCAATCGTGTTGGGAGGCTTGATTGGCTTCGAGCGCGAATTTGCCGGTGCGCAGGCAGGATTCCGTACGCATATGCTGGTAGCATTAGGCGCTGCTTTGTTCGTGCTCGTACCTCTTCAGGCCGGCACGCCGATCAGTGACATGGGCCGGGTATTGCAAGGCATTACCACTGGCGTCGGGTTCCTTGGCGCTGGCGCAATCATCAAGCTCAGCAGTGAGCGCGAGATCAAGGGGTTGACTACTGCCGCAAGTATCTGGATGACGGCAGCCATCGGTATTGCCGCCGGCATGGGGCGCGAATCAACAGCTGTTGTCGGCACCGTGTTCGCGGTGCTGATTCTGGTGGCGACCCGGCTGTATCAAAAAAAAACCAAGCCTGACGTTCCCTTCCATTAAAAGTTGTTGCGCGCATATGCCTGAAACTGTCGAACCGGCAGCCGTGCCATTTTCCCCACCAGAAATCCACGCCATCATTTCAGGCTTGATGCTCATTATCCTGTTGGGCGCGCTGGACCAAACCATCGTTTCAGTATCGCTGCCGCAAATGGCTAAGGATTTGGGCAGCACCTCGATGCTGGCATGGGTCGTGGCGGGATATCTGGTCGCTTCTACCGTCGCCACGCCGGTGTACGGTAAGCTCGGTGACCTGTACGGGCGGCGCTTGCTGTTATCGGTTGCCGTGGCAATCTTCCTGGTGGCGTCGGTCGCCTGCGCGATGGCAAACTCGATGCCGATGTTGATTGCCGCGCGCATCCTGCAAGGCATCGGTGGTGGTGGTCTGATCTCGACGGCTCAAGCCATCGTCGGTGAAGTCGTGCCGTTGCGCGAACGCGGTCGCTATCAGGGATATATTTCCGTGGTGTATGCAGCAGCCAGCGTGGGTGGTCCCGTATTGGGCGGCTACCTCACCCACCTGCTGTCGTGGCGCTGGATATTCTGGATCAACCTGCCGCTTGGATTGCTTGCGATCTGGGCTGCGCGGCGCGCATTGAAACGGCTGCCGGTGCCGGGCGTGCGCTTGCCGATCGATTATCTCGGCGCAATTCTGCTCACCACTGGCCTGAGTTTGTTTCTGGTTGCAATCACCCGTGTCGGCCAGGGCATCCCTCTAGGTTCGGCCCAGACGCTGGGTATGCTGGGAGTGGCGATGGTGTTATTGGCATTGTTCATCTGGCAGGAGCATCGGGCGGTCGAACCGCTGATTCCACCGGCGATTTTCAAGATCCGCACTGTGTGGATCAGTTGTGCGATCCTGTTCATCAGTTTTTTTCAGGTCATATCGTTGAGCACCCTGGTGCCGTTCGGCATGCAAACGCTTGACCGGCTGGGGCCGGACCAGGCGGCGTTGCAGCTGATCGCTTTTTCATTGGCCATTCCCGTCGGTGCCTTTGCCAGCAGCCGTTGGATGATGTATAGCGGCAGATACAAGCCGCTGCAATTGATCGGCACGGCCTTGTTGCCTTTGGCCTCCTTTACTCTGGCTGCTCTGGGGCCGCATCCGACGCTGGCCACCGCATCTGCACTCTCGGTAGCCGGTTTCGCCACTGGCATGACTTTGCCGACTTCGCTGGTGGCAGTACAAAACGCGGTTGGGCAAAACAATATCGGTATCGCCACAGCCATGGCCGGGCTGTTTCGCAGCATGGGTGGCGCAATCGGCGTAGCCGTGTTGAGCGCAATCCTGTTTGCCCTCATGGGCAGCGAATCTATTGGCAACGCCAGCGCAATCGAGCATGGTTTGCAGATGTTTCCGGCAACACAGCCGGGCATGGCAGAGCACGCATTTCGCATCACTTTCTACTGCGGTGCCGCTGTGGCCTTGCTGGCGCATGGCCTGGCCTGGCTGATTCCGGAAACGCCACTGCGCATTACCGCCCACAAGTCCAACATCACGGTCTTGCCGAAAAAGACCGGCGAATCCTAGCCGAAGTGGTGTCTCTTAAGCACGTTTCATTCCCTGACCGTTTATACTTCGACAACCATTCAGCAGACACCCGGTGCCCTCATGAATCATCCAGAACTACAACAAAGAACCTTCATGCTATTGCTCATGGCGGTATCGATAGCTTTCGTCTACGTCATTTCGCCATTCTTCGGCTCCGTTTTCTGGGGCATCGTCCTGGCAATCGTCTTTGCGCCGATCAATCAGCGGCTGCTGAATGCAATGCCGGGGCGTAAAAACCTGGCGGCTTTGCTGACCCTGATTTTGTGCCTGGTTGTTGTCATCCTGCCGCTAACGCTGATTTCGGGTGCATTGCTCCAGCAAGCGACTACGGTCTATCAAAAGATGAGTACCGGCGACCTCAATTTTGGCGCTTACTTCCAGCAAATCGTCAGTGCGCTGCCGAATTGGATGGTCAGAATCCTGGAACGCTTCGGCCTGGCAGATTTTGCAGCAGTACAAGATACGATTTCCTCGGGAATGACGCAGGGTAGCCGCTTCATTGCCGCACAGGCGGTGATCATTGGTCAAAACACTTTCGATTTCGTAATCGGCCTGGGCATCATGTTGTACCTGCTTTACTTTCTGGTACGCGATGGCGTCATGCTCACCGGTCGGATAAAGCAGGCTTTGCCGATGAGTTCGCAAAACTTGCATTACCTGTTCGAAAAATTTACCACCGTTATCCGCGCTACTTTCAAAGGCAATCTGATCGTTGCAGCAGTACAGGGCGCGCTCGGTGGTGTGATGTTTTCCATGATGGGTATTGGCGGCGCATTACTGTGGGGCGTACTGATGGCGTTCTTGTCGCTCTTGCCGGCAATCGGCGCTGCGCTGGTATGGGCGCCGGTGGCGATGTACCTGCTTGCCACGGGCGAAATCGTCAAAGGCGTCGTCATGATCGCCTTTGGCGTGCTGGTCATTGGCTTGGTCGACAATATCTTGCGTCCAATGCTGGTGGGCAAAGACACGCGTCTGCCAGACTATATCGTGCTGCTATCCACAGTCGGCGGCATGGCGCTGTTCGGGTTGAGCGGGTTTGTCATCGGGCCGATGGTCGCAGCGCTGTTCGTCGCCAGCTGGACAATTTTCATCCTGCGCAAGGATGTCATCGAGGAAGGGCCGCGCATGGACGCTTGAACGTCACGTCAGGCACGTTGCAGGCTCGAATGGTTTATCAGATATGAAGGCGCAATGCCGCCCGACGTCGGCTACTCAGGCATGTGACGGCGCCGGCTTGCCAAAGATTTTCAGATACAACTTCACCAGCGCCACGACCGCCGCGCCGACCACCAGCCCGACGATCAGGTTGGCCAGGTGTGGGGTGATTGCTGCGAGTACACCGCCTACCGCCGGCACCCCTTTCGCGGCTTCGGTAACTGCATGACCGAGCTCCTCGATGGCAGGGATACCGTGCGCAATAATGCCGCCACCGACCAGAAACATCGCCGCCGTTCCCAAAAAGGAAAGAGCACGCATCAAATGCGGCGCTCCCCAGAGAATGACGTTGCCAAGTTGGCGCTTGATTGCGCTGGATGTCGCAGCCAGATAGATTCCGGCGTCGTCGAGCTTGACGATACCGGCAACCAGGCCATAGACGCCAATTGTCATCAACACTGATATTGCCACCAATGCTGCGGCTTGCTGCGTCAACGTGGCGCCCTGCATGGTGCCTAGCGAAATGGCGATGATTTCGGCAGACAGAATAAAATCCGTAGTCACCGCGCCGCGAATCTTCCCTTTTTCCAGGGCCAGAAGTTGCTCCGGTTCCTGAACGATGGTTTGCCGTAACGCCTCGTGATGCTGCGCATCTTCGTCCGGCTTATGAAAAAATTTATGCAGGAGTTTTTCTGCCCCCTCGAAGCACAGGAAAGCGCCACCTGCCATCAACAGCGGCGTCAGCGCCCAGGGTATGAAGGCAACAATCAATAAAGCGATCGGCACAAGAATCGCCTTGTTTACCGCCGAACCTTTTGCTACGGCCCAGACAACAGGTAGCTCACGGCTTGCAGAAAACCCGGTAACCTGGTTGGCATTCAGGGCAATATCGTCCGATAGGACACCGGCCGTCTTTTTGGCAGCAATTTTTGTCATGACCGATACGTCATCGAGCAGCAGAGTGATATCGTCGAGCAGGGCTAGAAAGCTGGTCGCCATGAATGTTTTCCTGGAAAATAGTTAATCGGTCGCTGGCACAGCACGCGAAGAAGATATTACCGTAGCCAGAGGTTTCAGCAGATAAAGTGGTTGCGGCGAAACCCGAAATTCCAGCGGTGTTCTGAGCCAGGCAATCTCGCCATCGGTAGCCACCTTGATCCTACGGCGAGGCGACAGATGCGCCGGTTTAACCTTCATCTGCTGGAAGCCGAAACTGACGATATTATCCGCGTCACCCAAGCGGTTGAATGCGCCACGCAGCATCAGCCACAACATGCCGAGCGTGGCCACCGGGCGTAGCGCGACGGCGGCGAGCTGGCCTTCCTCGACTGCGGCGCCCAAGGGAATACCGATTTGCTCCATCTGTAACCTGTTGTTACCCACAAAAAGCGTAAAGGTCTTGAGCATCGTCCGCACTCCGTGCCCTTCCATGATGAGGCGCATCGGGCGTTTCCAGCGTAACACTGTCAGCAACCCTGCCCAGGTTGCAACCCAGCGACTGCGCCCGTAATGATGGGTATAGATTTCCCGGTCCTGCAGCAATTTTGGATACAGGCCAAGGCTTGCATTGACGACGAATAAACGGTCGTTCACCAACCCGACTTGCACCGGTTGTGCATACGATTGCAGCAAAGCGCGCGTGGCATCACCGACCTCTTCGGGAATACCGTGCGCACGTCCGAAATAGTTGAACGTTCCCTGCGGCAAGATACCGATCGGGCAGCCGCTGGCAAGCGCGGCATTAGCAATGGTATTGATGGTGCCATCGCCGCCAGCGATTACGACCACGCCATCGCTGGCAAGCGCTTCGGAAACTGCATCCCGCGCAATGCGCTCCAGCCTCTTCGGATCAGTGACGAGAATGATTCGATAGGCTCTGCCAGCCCGTTGCAGGATTTCCTCGATGGTTTGCCGCATCTCAACCGTGTTATTACGACCAGATCCGGCATTTATCAGGATGAGCAATGGACCAGCTGGCATGATGGGGGCGACATGAAGAGTCGTCATTCAAATTTTCCATTAATTGAGTCTGGGATGTTCTTTCAATGCTGCAGATTTGTCTGTGCGGCATCCCGCAGATTTTGAGTATCCAATCTATTGACGCGTGCTCATGACAGGCAACTCGATGATTGCCCTAACGGCTGCCAACGACACTCGGGTCGCAACCGTGTAGAAGCCGGTAATTGGCATTCATCAGCGATATTCAAGGATGATTGTTTTTGCCGTATCGCAATTGAGGACACGATGTTTTCAATCCGGCAAAACGGACATTACAACTTTGTCAAATCAGGGCATTACACTTTGCTGCTACGTGATTGGTACCGGTAGCGTTATTTATTTAAGGTATCCAGGGTGTATGTCGGGTAAGCAAATCATACTTCCCAGGGAAAGCCGGAGATTCTAAAATCGCAGAATCAGTAAGCGTCCTTGCAGAGCGTCTTCAGACGGGCAGGGGAAATTGACGGGGAATTGGACTTGTTTTCACTGAGATACCCGATCACGTCGCGCCCCCTGATCAGCATGGGCGGCGAACTCGAATACTTGTTGAATGGCGAATTGCGGTTGTATTCGCTGCCGAATTTGCTGTACCGGTTCCAGAATGACTCGCTGCTGTAATCGTTACCGTAGGTGCCATATTCGTTAAAAATGGAGTCGCGATCAGAGCTGCTCGACACGGTTCCTAAATACGTGCTTTCTTCATTCTGGGCAATAATCTTAGCACCAGCCAGAGTATCGCAGACTTCTTGAGCGCCGGATACAGCGGGCAGCAGGCAGGCCGCAACGATTGCTGCCTTCGCTGTAACGATCAGTAATGATTTCATATCACAAACATAACATTACTTGTGGTGCTGCCAGGCCGAACAACTGCAGCTGGAGACGATCGAACGCATCGAGCGGGCGTTGAGCCTGTACTTGATGGTGGCGTGGCGCATCCACTTTCTGATGCGCCTTGGCAGGCAGTGCCCTGACGTCGGGTGTGAAATCGCCTTCGAGACGGATGAATGGCAATCAGCTTATCTGCTGGCAAAAAAAAGCCGCCGTCGGCATCCCGAGGCTCAACGAAGTCATTCGTCTGGTTGCATCAGCAGGTGGTTTCATGGGGGGCAAAGGCGGCGGACAACCGGGAGCTAAAGCCATCTGGAGCGGTATGCAAGCGCTGTATTTCTTCGTCGAGGGAATGCGTGCCGTGCGCGAAATCACCGTGGGCAAAAGTTATGGGTAATGGGATGGGCTTAACCAGGTCGGAGAAGAAACTGAAACGGCATCTCCAGGAAAGTTCAGTTTCAGCGCAAAGTCAAACAACTCACAAGCATTGAAAAAAACCGTTGTCGAAAGGTCAGGATCCAGAGCACCCACATGCTTGCGCAATTCTGCTCTGGATCCATCTCACCGAACTAGCCCGAAAAATCCGACAAACCGCCTGTCGCACTTTCCCGCCAAGCTACACTAGCTTGAAATTGCACCTTCATCTCCGGTTTGATCTTCATCATCAAAATCCTTAACGTTCGTGTCCGTGTAGCCCCTGATATTATCGGGCGACACACCACTGTTCGACTGTCTACCTAATTGGGCAGTGTCAAAATTGTCAAAGTTTTCGGTAACGTACTTTGCACCGGCCATTATTTTTGCTTCATCTGCGTTTTCCACGCGAATGTCGTGGTCTAAAGGACTAAAGACACCGGCTGCGATTTTTTGAAAGTCTTCAAGCGAAGAATTGCTATTCCCTGACAAATGGTTCGCCAAAGCACTCAAATTCTCTTTTACTACTGCCTTTTTATCATCCGGTACGCTGGTATCTTTACCGAGGAGCGTGTTGCTCGCATTTATGCCATCAACTGTCTTTTTAGGGTCCGTAAATCCTCTGATATCGAGAGCTGACACACGACTGTTTGCATCTTTCCCTTCATAAGCAACATCAAATTTATCGAAATTTTCCGTAATGTGCTTTGCACCGGCTTTTAACTTTTGACGATCAGCAGTGTTTAGCTCGCCAATGTTATCTAAAGAACCATATGTACCATCGGCGATTTTTTGAAAGTCTTCCTTCGACAAATCACTGCTTCCTGACATATGGTCAGCCAGCTTATCCAAATTAGCGTTCATTGCTGCTTTTGCCGCAGCCGCATTACCTGTTGCGTCCGCCGGCTTGACTAGAACTGTCTCCGCCGATTTAAGCTTGACTGTTTGCATCGGCGTAACTATTGCCGCTGGCCCGTCCGCCGTCGGTTTTGTCTCTACTTTCGAATCCGTTTTCGCTGGCTTAACTGAAGTTGCGGCACCTGTAGATACTGTTGCGCCTGCATCGAGTAAGTCGCTTGCTGCTTTACGAGCTGCTAGAGGCGCGGTGTAGTCGTTTTTGATGCCTGCAAGATCCAGTGTCGCGTCCGGCCTGATATGTCTACCGGTATCGCGCGCGTAACCCTGAACCGCTTCTCCTGCAGTAGCAGTATTTGCAGCCGTGCCAACGCCGACAGCGCCGCTTCGACCCACAACATTGCCTGAATCGAGTAAGTGGCTTGCTGCTTTACGTGCTTCTGGAGACGCGGTATTGTCGTTTTTAATGCCTGCGAGATCCAGTGTTGCGTCCGGCCTGATATGTCTGCCGGTATCGCGCGCGTAACCCTGGACCGCTACTCCTGCAGTAGCCGTATTTATAGCCATCCCAACGCCTGCAGCGCTGCTGGATGATTGGCTGATAAGCTTGTTTAAAACGCGTTCTACGTCGGCCTTCATTTCAGGTGTCAGCTGCCCCTTGGCAGCAAGTCCTACTGCGCCATTCAATAGCGCTGATGCTTCTGCTGCTCCTGCTGGCAGTCCGCCTGTTACTTGATTGATGGCCATGGTTGTTATCCTCGATAAGTGATTTTGCAAATTTAACGTAATTTGAAACATGTGAAGCAACCGATCATGGGTACGACACAAAAAACAACTTCTAAAAAACTTACCAGCGAGTAAGTGACTGTATCCTAGCGCACGGGATTTTGCTATCAATGTCGTAATGCGAACAAACAAGACAAGGAGCGAATGCCGTAAATCTTTACATCTTAAAAAAATAGTGAGGACCGTTCTTACAATGGAATCCTTACAGACTGTTGTAACTCCACCATGACTCTGTTGCGATAGGTCAATGGGGCCAGGCATCGTCGCTAGGCAGCGATAATGATCCGGACTTAGCAAAACATTTTGAAACCGAGCATGGGTCGCGTGATGCGTTTGATAACCCTGCAAACTTGCCCAACGATATTATAAAGTGAGCTCGACTAACGTAGGGTAATGACCAGACCGCTGTCGGCCTGAATGCTGACTATGGCGGCCGTGTCTGAGCCGCTCTTATCCATATCAATTTTCTCAGGCGCGTCGTGCATGCCGATGGTGCGTTTTAAGAATGATCGAGCTCCGGCATGATCGCGTTTGGCACGCAGCAGAAACTCAACAGTGTCGTTGTGCTTGTCTACAATACGGCATCCGTATTTCCACCGCCCTGCGAATTTGATCTAGGTGTCATCCATCAGCCAGCTCTTGTCCACCGGGCGCCTGCGTCGACGACATACGAGCCGCTAGCGCTAGCAGTATCTTGATGGCCCACCAGTGGATGATCGAGTGATTGACGACCACCCCACGCTCTGACGTAAGCGAGTCGGCACGCTTCCGATTACCCACAATTTGCTTGTATACTTTTGCTTGTTCTGTTAAATTTTCAACGTGGGGATCTTGATCGCGATCAGATGACGAAAAGTGGGACTTGACACTTAGTATGATCAAACAGAGAAAGAAGTGGCCTTCGTCAATCGGCACAGTAATTGCCGTTGGTGTGTCACTACTGCTATTGGTAAGCCCCGTAGTCAAAGCAGCCTCACTGGTTGAAGGCATTGCCTACGCTACCCCTTCGCTTGTCCATATTCAAATTACGCCAAAGGTTCATGCTTCTAGTGATCAGCCGCGACTGAGAGATGAAAACACTTTATTTGTCCCGATTGGAAGAATGTCGAACGGTTCTGTGTTCGGCTCGGGTGTGGTCGTCAGTGAGGACGGATATATTTTTAGCGCGGAACATCTTTTTCAGGATGCTGGGCAGATCCGTGTCTGGACCGCTGACAAACAGCAATTTGACGCAAAAATAGTTGGACGAGATCATATCCAGAATATCGTTTTGCTCAAGATTGAAGCAAATGGATTGCCAGCGGCCCGCGTTGGGGACTCAATGAGAATTCAATTAGGAGAATCCATATTTTCTGCAGGGTTGTTGCCGGAAAATTTAGGGCTTGCGGCGGTTGTTTCGGAGGGCATTATCAGTACCCTTAACCATGCCAATGCCAGTACCTTTTTGCCGATGATTCAGACGAGTTCCCAGCTCGAGCCGGCAATGGGAGGCGGAGGATTATTCAATGCAAAGGGTGAAATCTTAGGGATAGGTGCTTATGTTTATTCAAACAAAAGCATGAGCAAAGCTTTGTCGTTTTCAGTTGCGATTAATGAAGCGATGGCAGTACTGCCTGCTCTAAAACAGTTTGGACGTGTCCGACGGTCCAGCGTTGGAGTAACAATTGCCGAGGTAACTGATCAGGTTGTGAGCGCACTGAATTTGCCCGATACATTTGGCGTTCTTGTGCAGGCAGTGGAATCAGGCGGTCCTGCGGAGAAAGCGGGTGTCCGTCCTGGCGACGTGATCGTCCAATTTGGAGACAAGTTAATTAAACGTAGGGGAGATTTCCTGCGAACAATCAGAGCTGTAGAGCCTGGTGCGACGGTTTTGGTAAAGTCGTGGCGTCGCGGGCAAATCAGAGAGCAGCCGCTGACCACGCGCGAGCTCTTATAGAAGTGAGAGCTTTGCTGAGCAGGAATATAGCAGCGCTTGAAACCACGTAGCTTTATTTACATAATAAAAGTTATACGAATTGTTATTGTCAACCCCAAATAGTAATGTCTGGTTTGGGGGTGCGGTGTAAAACTTGGACTACTTGGAGGTAGTTCATGTATTCATACGAAGACCGCATTCGAGCAGTTAAGTTGTATTTAAGGCTCGGGAAACGCGCCGCTGCGACCG
>Ga0326733_1000061_pt1 | contig 39876 bp, 33 predicted proteins | sample 14_GP2_308_FD_207946 | JGI IMG/M metagenome (GOLD analysis project Ga0326733, IMG submission 207946) | Glacier ice microbial communities from Ngari, Tibet, China - 14_GP2_30.8 | ecosystem: Environmental > Aquatic > Freshwater > Ice > Glacier | place: China: Ngari, Tibet | collected 2018-07-17
GGTTTTTCGCCGAAGCGGTCGCGGGCAATGAACAGTTCGCCTTTTTTCGCATCATGAATACTGAAAGCAAACATACCGTTAAGCATGCTCAACATTTCTGCGCCCCAGGTTTCATACATCCGGAGTACAACTTCTGTATCTGAACTGGTATGGAACGTATGGCCTTCCAACTCGAGCTGGGCCCGCAGCTCACGGAAATTATAGAGTTCTCCGTTATATACTATTGATATATCTCTACTTTCGTTAAAAAGTGGCTGGTGTCCATGTTCCAGGTCAATGATTGACAGGCGGCGCATACCCATTGCCAGCCGGTCTTCATAAAGCTCATAGCCTTCGTCATCGGGGCCGCGGTGAATGATTTGGTTATTCATAAGCCGGATATCTGCCGATATTCCGGGGTTTGGTATACGAGTCAGGATGCCATTAATACCGCACATGAGATGAATTTCGGGTAAAGATATTATTTAATTATACCTTCACAAACCCGTTGTCAAGCTATCTGTAAAACTATCCAATGTATTAGTTCTGTTGTCATGAAATTCTATCTTTGCATACATTTTACAAAAAAGCACTTGTTGTTGGAAAAGAAAGCAAAAATATATGTGGCCGGTCAGGAATGGACGGTTCGGCGATCGTCAGAATATCAATGAATCTTATGCTATAGGAAAAAATGGCCGGGATAAAAATGTGTGAAGCCTATTGGGATAAATATGGCTGCAACTTTATTTCGGTGATGCCCACTAATCTTTACGGATATAATGATAATTACCATCCGCAAAACTCTCATGTATTTTCAGCTTTGATACGGAGATTTCATGAGGCTAAAGTAAATGGAGAAAAGAGTGTCACGATATGGGGCTCAGGTGAACCAAAACGTGAATTTCTGTTTGCTGATGATTAGGCGGATGCATGCTATTTTCCGATGCAAAATTATAATGACAAAGAGCTGATCAATATTGGTACCGGGCAGGACCTGACTATTCGCAAACTCGCTCTTCCAATAAAAAAACAGTTGGTTTTCAAGGGAACCTGGTTTTCGACATAAGTAAACCGGATGGTACTCTCAGAAAATTAATGAATGTATCAAAGTTGCATAGTCTGGGATGGAAGCATAAAACAATACTGGAGGAAGGCCTTAAGCTGACTTATGTAGATTATTTAAAGGATAATTCTGTTTCAGCTTCTGTTCTCAAATAATCCATTCATGCCTCTTATTGGACAGTCACCCCATTCGCACATTTGCTCATTCTCTAATTTCCTTATTCTCTAATTATCTCCTTTTCCTTGCAGTTATAAAAATATGTGTTATTTTTGCCGACGATAATGAGTATTAATTATACTCAATAACATGCTCGAAACTTTAATCACATCAAAGACAAGGATCAAGCTATTGCTGAAATTCTTTTTAAACATCAATAATCAGGGCTATTTACGCAGTCTGGAGCAGGAGTTTAATGAGAGTACTAACGGCATCAGGCAGGAGCTGAACCGTTTTGAAAGCGCTGGTTTATTACTTACTGAGAGCGAAGGTAACAAGAAGCTTTACCGGGCCAATATTTTGCATCCCCTGTTCAAGGACATCAATAGCATAATACGAAAATTTATTGGAGTTGAAGAATTACTCGAGAAAGTTATTGATCGGCTCGGTAATGTTCAACAGGTATATTTAGAGGGTAGGATTGCACAGGGATTGGAATCGGACATCATTGATATTGTAATAATTGGCAATGAGATTGATAGGAATTACCTAAGTGTACTTGTAGAGAAAGCGGAACCCTTAATAAAAAGAAAGATTAGATATCTTGTTTTCGACGAGGAAGATGCTAAGAATTACGTTGTAAAACATATTAAGGAGTTGGTTTTAATATTTGATTATACTGCATGAACTGGTACGTAATCTATACTAAATCACGTTATGAGAAGGCAGTTGCTGAAAAACTTGCTTTATATGGAGTGGAGGTATATTGCCCTCTTTTAAAAACAAAGAAGAAATGGAGCGATCGGTGGAAATGGGTCGAGGAGCCTCTCTTCAGATCTTATTGTTTTGTGCAGATCGAGGATAAAGAAAGAGATAAAGTTTTTTCAGTTCCAGGAGTGGTCCGCTACTTATATCATTGTGGAAAACCGGCCATAGTTCGTACTTGCGAAATAGAATTACTTAAAAATTGGTTATGCGAGTATAGTCACGATAGTATTGAAAGCTCCGGTTTCCATGCAAACGATAAAGTGCGGATTCGTTCAGGTGCATTGATGGATCATAAAGCAAAAGTTGTAAGCAGTAGTGGAAATTATATGTTTCTATTTCTCGAGAGCCTTGGGGTTCAGATCAAGGTAGACCTGAGGAAAAATATAGTTGAAAAATTAGCTGCCTGTTAATTAAGGGGAGAAAATTATTTATAATAATCCAATCAGGTATAAAATGTGACTGAGAGGGCGAAGCCATAACCTGGCCTTATCACTTATATCAATTTTAAGAATTAATTTGTCTTAATATAGCAAAAACATTCCCCAAAGATGTACTCATGCCCACGCTCAAATTATGTCTTTGAACTAACTACTAATACTATATACACTTTTAATGAAAACAGCCTTAATTACAGGAATAACGGGACAAGACGGAGCATACTTAGCAGAATTTCTCTTGAAAAAAGGGTATTTTGTCCACGGTATCAAAAGACGTAGTTCATTATTCAATACGGATCGTATAGATCATCTGTATCAGGATCCACATGAAAATAATTTGCGGTTAAAACTGCATTATGGAGATCTTACGGATTCGACCAATTTGATCCGGATTATTCAGGAAACTCAGCCTGATGAGATATATAATCTGGCAGCAATGAGCCATGTTCACGTAAGCTTTGAAACCCCGGAATACACTGCTAATGCGGATGGTATCGGAACATTAAGAATACTAGAAGCGGTTAGGATACTTGGCCTGGAAAAAAAAACCAGGATATATCAGGCATCAACTTCAGAATTATATGGCTTGGTTCAGGCAGTACCTCAATCCGAAAGCACTCCATTTTATCCCCGCTCACCTTATGCAGTTGCTAAAATGTATGGTTACTGGATCACAGTGAATTACCGTGAGGCATATGGAATGTACGCATGTAATGGGATACTTTTTAATCATGAAAGTCCTGTCAGAGGTGAAACGTTCGTGACACGTAAGATAACTAGAGCCTCAGCAAAAATTGCATTGGGGCTACAGAATTGTCTTTATTTAGGAAATTTATCTGCACAGCGGGATTGGGGACATGCTAAAGATTATGTTGAGGCGATGTGGCTAATTTTACAACAAGATAAGCCGCAAGATTTCGTTATAGCCACTGGTGTTACTACTACTGTACGCGATTTCGTTAGGATGAGTTTTATAGAATTAGGGATTGAAGTTGAATTTAGCGGAAGTAATGAGCAGGAAAAAGGGGTTGTAATTGATATCGATACTCAAAAATGCATCTCTCTAGGAATTGATCCTTCCCAAGTCAAGCTGGGCCAAACCATTGTTAAAGTTGATCCTAAATATTTCAGACCGACCGAAGTAGACCTGCTAGTGGGTGATCCGACAAAATCTAAAATGCAATTAGGATGGAAGCCTAAGTATGATTTGGAATCCCTGATTAATGAGATGGTTTTATCAGATCTTAATTTAGTGAAAAAGGATGAATATTTAAAACAAGGAGGCTTTAACACTTTAAACTATTTCGAATAGAAAGACGCTCCTAAAAAGTTATTAGCTAGGCGTTTATTTGGTTAAAAAAGTAACAAAAGAAATTATTATGGTTAGATCTAAAGATGTACTTTTGCACTCCATGAAAATAGACATGAAAATAAGGTTCTTGTTATTGATAATGCTGGGTTTGATGTTCGAAAGCCCCGTATACTCACAAACAACCAGGGAGGATAATTTTAGTGATATACGGGTTGATGAGCTTAGTGAGCAAAAAATAAGAGAATTTATGAGAGAGGTTGAGTCCCTGGGGATCAGCCTCGACAAGATCGATCAGGTGGCTATGAGCCGAGGTATGAGTGCAGGGGAAGTAAGAAAGTTGAAGAAACGGGTAGATGAGATCCGAAAAAGAGATGCCGAGGCTTTAAGGCGTGCAAGAACTTCAAACAATACCCGGGATTCACTACAAGATTTGGGAACTGACACCCTTACTGGCGCAAAAAAAGCAGAGTTCGAGAGTCAGGCTGAACTTGCGTTGAATTCACTCCGTAGTAAAATCTTTGGATCAGATATTTTTAAAAATAACAAATTAACCTTCGAGCCGAATATTAATATTGCCACTCCTCAGAATTATAGGGTAGGCCCAAATGACGAGATTATTGTGGACATATTTGGCTTGTCTGAGGCAAATTACCCGCGAAAAGTTAGCTCGGAAGGTACGATAAATATACCCTATGCTGGCGTCGTTCAAGTTGCTGGCTTAAGTCTCGACGAGATTACTCAGAAGTTGACATCCCGGTTGTCATCAATTTATACTGGCATAAGAAGTGGAAACACATTTGTGCGGGTTACTACTGGTAAGTTGAGGACGATAAGAGTAACACTCATTGGAGAGGTAAGCCGTCCAGGTACTTATACACTATCTTCTGTTTCAACAGTATTTGCAGCACTATATGCCTCAGGAGGGCCGACTGAAAACGGGAGTTACCGTGAAATAGAGATTCTAAGAGGTAACCGAGTAATTTCCAAATTAGATGTATATGATTTCCTGTTGAGAGGAGATCAGAAAGGAAATATTACCGTTCGGGATCAGGATATTGTGCGAATACCGGTATATCAGAGCCGGGTGGAGTTTGATGGGGAAGTCAAAAGACCTAGAATATTTGAGGTTTTACCTAATGAAACATTAAGCGATGTTTTACAGTTTGCCGGTGGATTTACAGATAATGCATACAAGGCAAGAATCAAGGTTCTTCAAAATACTTCTAAAGAGCGAAGAATTACCGATGTTTTTGAAGCGGAATTCGATACTTATAGGCCTCAATCTGGTGATAAATATGTTGCCGAGCCAATTTTAGAGCGATTCGAAAACAGGGTGCAAATCGAAGGAGCTGTATTCCGCCCTGGAGCATACGAGCTTGAAGCTGGCTTGACTCTTAAAGCACTTATTGCGAAGGCAGAGGGTTTTAAGGAAAATGCTTTCCTGACGAGAGGGTATATTACGCGTTTAAAGAGTGACGGCAATCTCGAGCTCATATCATTTAATCCAGGAAAAATAATGGATGGGTCTGCTTCAGATATTTCATTGCGTAGAGAAGACGTAGTAACAGTGTCATCGATTTTTGATCTTAAGGATGAATATAGCGTGAGTGTAGATGGTGAAGTAAGAAATCCTGGACAGTTTCAATATTCTGAAAATATGACTCTTGAAGATTTAATCCTGCAGGCAGGGGGTTTAAGTGAAGGAGCCAGTATATCTCGAATTGAGGTGGCGAGAAGAGTTGATAACAGTAACAAAGATGAGCTTAGTGCTCAGTCGGCTGAAATATTCCAAATTACCATTGAAAATGACTTGAGCGTTAAGACTTCCGCATTTGTATTGCAGCCATTCGACATTGTTTCTGTGCGACGGTCAGAAGGATATGAAGAGCAAAGGCAGGTTAAAATTGAAGGAGAAGTTAAATATCCCGGAATTTACTTTATTACCCGGAAAAATGAACGTATCTCCGACCTTATCACTCGCGCCGGTGGAACTACTGTTTTTGCTTACACAAAAGGGGCATCATTGGAACGTGGAAACATCAGTAAACTGGGTAAAAATCTTACGCCGGAAGAAAAGAAAAAGGAGGAAGAACTTCAATATTTACGGGCGCTTAGCAAGTTAAAGAACGAGAAAGACAGTGTTTCAATTCCCCGGGATACGGTGCCTATAAATAGCCTTGTTGGGATAGATTTAGAGAAAATTCTTAAGAAACCCGGTGCAGACATCGACCTTTTTCTTGAGGAAGGAGATTTAATAAATGTCCCAAAACAGCCTCAGACTGTCAAAATAAGCGGAAAGGTTTTGCATCCAGTTACTGCAATATACACGCCTCGAAAAGGTTTCAGATCTTATATTTCAGAGGGCGGCGGGTTTAAAAAAAGGGCGGTGAAATCCAGTTCGTATGTTAAGTACGCAAATGGCTCTGTAAAAAGCACTAGAAAGTTCTTGTTCTTGTTTAACGATTACCCAAATGTAACTCCAGGCGCTGAAATTGTAGTTCCTACAGATGAAGTAAATCGAGGGATAACGCTAGGAGAGATTATAAGTTCTACAACCGGCTTAATTAGTTTTGGTTTATTAGTCGTGACGTTGCTTAGATAAATGATGGATCAGCGTATTGAAAACGACAATGAATTATCCTTAAGGGAGGTTTTCAGCAAGGTTGGAGGCTATTTTGCTTATCTTAGAAATAAGTGGATCTGGATTGCTGCATTTACAATAATCGGGCTTGCTGGAGGATATTTTTATACCTCGCTTGTAAGTAAAAAAGAGTATATGGCCGATATTAAGTTTCTTGTTGACGGCGGGGCAAAAACGACAGGAAACAATCCGCTCGCTGCACTTGGCTTGGTGTCCGCAGCACCTCAATCTGGGGGCTCTGGAGATATTTTCGAAGCCCTGGATATCACTTATATCATGACCTCTTCTCCAATTCTTGAGAGGACGCTATTATCGAAAATTGCATACGAAGGAAGAGAGGATTATGTAATCAATTTCTTTATCGGATATAAAAAAAAGGAAAAAGGATTAAGAGGTGGGTCAGTCTTCGATGGCTATGAATTCTATAACGGTAAAAGAGATTCTTCAAATCTTAGCCAAAACGAATATTTGCGATACATGATCCAAAATATTTCAAAAAATTTGGGGGTGGAAAGAAGCGGCTCCAGTGCCTTAATTGTAGCAAATTTCAAAGCGACAGACCCATTGTTCCCGAAGTATTTTTTAGAAAAACTCATATCGGAAACTTCGAATTTGTATACTTACACTAAAACAGCCAAAATACTTCAGAATATCCGTTTGTTAGAACACCAGGCAGACTCTGTCAGGAGAATAATGGGAAATAATATAGCGAGCTCAGCTTACAGTGCGGATGTAGATCCAAATTCGGTTCGTCCTAATACTGTGAAAGTTAGTTTTCAAAAGAAACAAGTTGATAATTCAGTACTTCAAAACACCTATCAAACACTTGCAAGTTCATTGGTAAATACAAGAATTGAGTTAGGGAAACAAATGCCTTTCATACAGGTATATGAGCGACCGATTTTTCCACTTACACTGACCAATAACTCGAATGTAAATTTAAATATGCTGAAGTTTGGGCTGGTATCTCTAATTACATCCGTTCTAATTTTTTCATTCAGATATTTTAGCAAAGAATTCACAACATATTTAAGAAAATCTTAATCTTATCCATATAAATGACAAAAGTGTCTGTATCAGAAAAGAAAATTGCCGTTATTGGCTTGGGATATGTTGGTCTTCCATTAGCTATTGAGTTTGGCAAAAAGAACAATGTACTTGGCTTTGACATACATAATGAACGTATTGAAGAGTTATCTAATGGTAAGGATCGTACCATGGAAGCCGATCTGGAAACCTTGTCAGTTGTAATGAAGTCAAAAGAGAATGCCTCTCTTAGGTTTTCATCGAATGTCGACGATCTGAAGGAATGCGATACTTATATCGTCACGGTACCGACACCCATTGATCAGTTTAAAGCACCGGATCTTACGCCGCTTTTGAAGGCATCCGAAATGATAGGTAAGGTTTTAAAATCCGGAGATATTGTTATCTATGAATCTACAGTTTATCCAGGCTGTACGGAAGAAGACTGTGTACCGGTTTTAGAAAAATTTTCGGGGCTTAAATTTAATACAGATTTTTTCTGCGGTTATTCCCCCGAACGCATTAATCCAGGAGATAAGATTAATACGCTGACCAAGATTAAAAAAGTCACATCTGGCTCCACGCCTGAGATTGCAGAAGTGGTAGACCAATTATACTCTTCAATAATTACGGCTGGTACTCACAAGGCACCCAACATGAAAGTTGCTGAAGCATCGAAAGCAATTGAAAACGCACAACGCGATGTTAATATATCTTTTGTAAATGAGCTTGCCTTAATATTTGACCGGATTGGAATAGACACCAGTGACGTTATAGACGCAGCAGGCACCAAATGGAATTTCCTTAAGTACAAACCAGGATTAGTTGGCGGTCACTGTATAGGAGTGGATCCATACTACCTCGCTCACAAAGCCGAATCCCTTGGATATCATCCGCAGGTTATCCTCTCAGGGCGTCGTGTAAACGATAACATGGGGATGTTTGTAGCCAATAAAGTGATCAAGTTAATGATTAAAAAAGGCCATAAAATTCATGGTGCCAAGGCACTGATCCTTGGAGTAACGTTCAAAGAGAACTGTCCCGACATCAGAAATTCCAGAGTCATAGATATTCATAAGGAATTAGAGCAATTTGGTATCCAGGTAGATGTTTATGATCCTCACGCAAATAAAACCGAAGTTTCGCATGAGTATAATATTGACCTTGTTCCGGATATAAGCAAGCAATATGATGCGGTAATTCTTGCTGTAAGCCACGATGAATTTTTAGAAATAGATTTTAAAGCCTTAAGAAATGGGCATGATGCCGTCATTTTTGATACTAAATCATTTCTTGACCGGTCTTTAGTTGACGCTCGCTTGTAATATGAACATACAAATGGTCGACCTCAAAGGTCAATATGCAAATATTAAATCAGATGTTGATCTGGCTATACAGGAAGTAATAGACACCACTGCTTTCATCAACGGTCCGCAGGTTAAAAAATTCTCAGATGATCTTGGACAGTACCTTGGTGCAGAGCATGTAATTCCGTGTGCCAATGGAACGGATGCGCTGCAAATTGCTCTTATGGCTTTGGATTTGAAGCCTGGCGATGAGGTAATTGTACCCTGTTTCACTTATGTGGCTACTGCTGAGGTTATTGCTCTGTTAAAGTTGAAGCCTGTAATGGTGGAAGTTGATCCGGAAACTTTTAACATTACTGCTGCAATATTTGAGAAGGCTATATCTCTGAAAACCCGGGCGGTTGTTCCCGTTCACTTATTTGGGCAATGCGCTGATATGGAGCCTATCATGGAAGTAGCCAAAAGACACAATATTTTTGTGATCGAAGACACGGCGCAGGCTATCGGGGCAGACTACAGGTTTTCGAATGGATCAGTAAAAAAAGCCGGCACAATCGGCCATATTGGTACAACTTCATTTTTCCCTTCAAAGAACCTGGGTTGTTATGGTGACGGCGGTGCAATGTATACAAATGACCCGGTTCTGGCTTCCACGATTCGTAAAATCGCCAACCACGGGCAGGCAAAGAAATATCACCATGAATTAGTTGGTGTGAATTCACGACTAGATACTATTCAGGCAGCTGTTTTGGGTGTCAAGTTGAAACATCTCGACGAGTATGCCAATGCCCGAAGAGTGGTAGCTGCTGCTTACGACAAAGGTTTTGAAAACATATCCTGGTTACAGGCACCAGTAAGACAGCCAAATTCAACTCATGTTTTCCATCAATACACATTGAAAGTTGCCCCCGGGGTTGACAGGGAATCGCTGAAAAGTTTTTTGGCTGAAAAGGGTATCCCTTCGATGGTTTATTATCCGGTTGCACTGCATTTGCAGGAAGCTTTCCGCACAGACGAATTTGGTAAAGGCGATTTCCCTATTTCTGAGGAGTTGTGCGATCGGGTTTTGTCCCTGCCAATACACACAGAAATGAACCTTGAGGAACTAGACTACATCATTTCCACTGTCAGATCGTTTAAAAATGACTAATACTGAATTCTATTCACATCCCTCAGCTATTGTAGATGAAGGATGTAATATTGGAGCAGGCAGCAAGATTTGGCATTTCAGCCATATCATGGCCGGTTGTACACTTGGCGAAAAATGTAATATCGGACAGAACGTTGTCGTGTCCCCGGGAGTAATACTCGGCAATAATGTCAAAGTACAGAATAACGTTTCAATCTATGAAGGAGTAACTTGCGATGACGATGTATTCTTAGGACCGTCTATGGTGTTCACAAACGTGACAAACCCCAGAAGCGCGGTTAATCGTCGTGGGCAGTATTCGAAAACTCACGTTGGGAAAGGTGTTTCCATCGGCGCCAATGCAACGATAGTTTGCGGACATGATATCGGCGAATATGCTTTTATTGGAGCGGGAACAGTGGTAACGAAAACAGTATTACCCTTCGCTTTAATCGTTGGGAATCCGGGACGGCAGATTGGCTGGATGAGTGAGTACGGCCACAGACTCGAATTTAGCCAGGAAGGTATCGCAGTTTGTCCTGAAAGCGCCCAGGAATATCAATTAGAAAATCAACAAGTTATACGCATAAAATAATGAGTGATTCAGAGAAAAAAATAAAGTTTGCTGTCATCGGTTGCGGACATATTGGTAAGCGACACGCTGAAATGATTGCCCGGAATCCCGAGGCAGAATTGGTAGCATTAGTTGATGTGAAACCAGCTTCGGCGTTGGGGGCGATCCAAACTGGTGTTCCCTTATTTTCAACGGTTGAGGAATTGTTAAATTCAGAGCTTGAATTTGATGTTGTAAATATCTGCACTCCAAACGGTTTTCATGCCGAACAATCGCTAAAAGCTCTTGATGCAAAGAAACATATAGTTGTAGAAAAACCAATGGCATTGAATAAAAGTGATGCAGAGAAGGTGATATTCAAGGCACTTCATGTTCATAAGCATTTGTTTGCAGTTATGCAGAACAGATATTCTCCGCCTTCGGTATGGATCAAGGATATGATTGAATCGGGAAAACTAGGTAATATCTATATGGTGCAGCTTAATTGTTATTGGAATCGCGACGACCGCTATTACAAGGCAGACAGTTGGCATGGTAAAAAGGATCTTGATGGAGGGACACTCTTTACTCAGTTTAGCCACTTTATTGATATTCTTTACTGGCTTTTTGGAGACATAGACAACATCACTTCCAGAATTAACGACTTTAACCATAGTCAATTAACGGATTTCGAGGACTCGGGCTTTATTAACTTTGACTTTGTCAACGGCGGAATCGGCTCAATTAACTTTTCGACAGCAATCTGGGACAGGAATCTGGAGAGCAGCATGACTATAATTGCTGAAAACGGAGCTATCAAAATAGGGGGACAATACATGGACAAAGTGGAAGTTTGCCATGTGAAAGATTACGAAATGCCTGAGCTTGCTCCTACTAATCCAGGTAATGATTATGGAGCATACAAAGGCTCTGCGCAAAATCATAATTATGTGATTGATAATGTAATAGATGTCTTAAAAGGTCGCGCCGCTATTACCACAAATGCGCTTGAAGGTTTGAAAGTTGTGGATATGATTGAACGAATTTATAGTAGTAAATAATATGAAATTAGATAATAGTAAAGTTTTAGTAATTGGCGGCGCAGGTTTTATTGGAAGTTTTGTAGTTAGTGAATTACTAAAAGAAAACGTGTCGGAAGTTTTAATTTATGACAATTTCGCTCGGGGAAAAAAGGAATACTTGACAGAATCCTTAAAAGATCACCGCTGCAAAATATTTCCTATCGGCGGGGATGTCCGTGAGATCGACATTCTTGATACCGCTATGAAAGGTGTGGATTATGTATTCTGTTTGGCTGCAATGTGGCTGCTTCATTGTAAGGATTATCCAAGGACTGCATTTGATGTTAACATTGCGGGAACGTTTAATGTGCTAGAAGCCTGTGTGAAAAACAATGTCAAGAAACTGGTATGGTCATCTTCAGCGTCGGTGTATGGCGATGCTGTAGAACTACCCATGACAGAAAGCCACCCGTTTAACAATAAAAATTTTTACGGTGCGACAAAAATTGCCGGTGAGGCAATGGCGGCGGCATTTAACGACAGATACGGGTTGGAAGTTATCGGTTTGCGTTATATGAATGTGTATGGTCCCCACCAGGATCAGACAGCAGCTTACACAGGTGTAATTCCTATTATGCTCAACAAAATTGGTGCAAATGAGACGCCAGTTATTAATGGTGATGGAAGTCAGGCCTATGATTTCATTTATGTAGAAGATGTAGCCCGCTGTAACCTTGACGCGATGAAGAGCGATACCAAGTTTGGAATGTACAATGTCGGTACAGAAGTTCAGACTTCAATAAGAGAGTTGTGCGACACTATCCTTAAACTTAAGGGATCGGATCTGAAAGTTACCTACAAACCATACTCTGCGGACGATGCTCGTCAATTTGTACAAAATAGAATAGGAAGCAAGAAAAAAGCAGCAGAGGAGTTAGGATTCAATTATAAATATTCGCTCGAAGAAGGACTTGTGAAGTTAATCGAGTGGAGAGATGAAAATCCTAACAGCCAGTAAGAATGACCTACCAAAATATTGGTATTGCTGGGGGGGGGATTATCGGACTAGCAATGGCCTACAAACTTCAGGCTGCTTACCCAAAAGCAAAAATTCATCTTTTTGAAAAGGAATCCTCTTTAGGACTTCATCAATCCGGACGTAATAGTGGTGTACTTCACTGTGGCCTGTATTACGAACCCGGTTCGCTCAAAGCCCAGCTAGCTGTTTCAGGAATTCGGCAAATGACTGAATTCTGTCGCAAGTACGACGTTCCACATGAAATATGCGGAAAAGTTGTTGTTGCGTCTGACAGACGTGAGGCCGGGTTTCTGAAGAATCTTTTTGAGAGAGGAAGTGCAAATGGCTTAACGGGGTTAAAGTATTTGTCATCAGTAGAGCTTAAAAAGAGGGAACCCTTTGTTGTCGCTGAACAATCATTGCTGGTGCCTGAAGAAGGTATAGTTGATTTCAAAGCAGTAATGGCAAAATTGTCGGATTGTATTTTAAGCAAAAATGGACAGATCCATCTTAGTACAGAATTGAAATCAGTTGAAGAAACTGGCAGTTTATTAACTGCATCGGATGGTAAAATGGAATGGAAGCTCGATTTATTAGTAAGTTGTGCGGGCCTTCATTCTGATCGGATATATCAAAAATTTACCAAAAAGCGTAGACCATTAAGAATCGTTCCATTTCGCGGTGAGTATATGATGTTGACTAAAGACGCTGAAAAACTTGTGAATCACCTGATCTATCCTGTTCCTGATCCTGAATATCCATTTTTAGGTGTACATTTCACGAGAATGATGACAGGTGCGCGAGAAGTAGGGCCAAATGCGGTTTTTGCATTCAAACGTGAGGGTTATACTAATTCACAAATATCCGTGTCGGATACAATAGACTCCGTTACTTATAAGGGATTTTTATCTTTCCTTACAAAAAATATGAGCTTTGCTATAGGAGAGTTAAAAAGCTCCCTTTTTGTGTCGGAATTTTTACGAAAGGCAAGGAAACTTGTCCCAGATATTCAGGAGAAAGATTTCGTGAAGGGCTCCGCCGGAGTTCGCGCGCAGGCTATGGACGCCAATGGAAAATTACTTATGGACTTTAATGTAATCAGAGAGGGACGGCAAATACATGTACTTAATGCGCCATCACCAGGAGCGACAGCCTCACTAGCCATCGCCGACTATATAATAAATGAATATATAACACCTGTTGATTAATGCATAACCAACAACAAGAAGATTGGGATATTATAATTGATCAGGGGAGAGGGCTTTTCGATCTTAAGTTTAAGCAAGTTTGGGAGTACCGTGATTTGCTTTGGCTCTTTGTTAGAAGAGATTTTGTCTCATTTTACAAGCAGACCATACTTGGACCAATTTGGTTTTTCGTGCAACCCATATTTACTACAGTTATCTATGTATTCTTATTTAGAAATTTAGCGAAATTGTCTACTGATGGTTTGCCAGGTCCTTTGTTTTACGTAGTAGGAATCACAGTTTGGTCTTATTTTTCTGAAACGTTACTTAAAATATCAGGAGTGCTTCGGGAAAATGCAGGAATTTTTGGCAAAGTATATTTTCCAAGATTAATCATGCCGCTAAGTATTGTGTTTTCGAGCCTTTTCAAGTTCGGAGTACAGTTACTCTTGTTGGTTATGATAATGATCTACTTCACATTCAACGGCGGTGGTTTTCACGTGCCCTGGCAGGTTATTTTCTTTCCTCTATTGGTAATTATGGTAGCATTACAATCACTCGGCCTGGGTATGATTGTGGCTGCTCTCGCAACCAAGTACAGGGATCTCGCTATGCTGCTTGGCTTCGGTTTGCAACTTTTAATGTACGCCACTCCTGTAGTGTACCCTTTATCAAGTATGAGTGGAACATTAAAGATGGTTATTGCAAGTAATCCAATGACCGCGGTTGTAGAATCCATGCGGTTTTGCCTTTTGGGAAAGGGCACGGTTGAATTGCCGGTTTTGGTTTATTCAATTTTGATAACCATAATTTTATTTGTTTCAGGGATCATTGTTTATAACAAAGCTGAAAAAAGTTTTGTAGATACAGTTTAGCATGCGAACAGTAATAGAGATTGAAAATGTTTCCAAGGCCTATCAACTAGGTCAGATCAATACAGGGACTCTTTCAAATGATCTGCAACGATGGTGGGCTTTAAGGAGAGGGATGGAAGATCCTTTTCTTAGAATAGGTGAAACGAATGACCGTACCGTCGCAGGTGCAAGTAATGTGGTTTGGAGTTTAAAAGATATTAATTTTAATATCCAGGAAGGTGACTCTGTAGGCGTTATCGGCAGAAACGGGGCTGGTAAAAGTACATTGCTGAAATTGATGTCACGCATCACAGAACCAACAACCGGCACAGTAAAAATTAAAGGTAAAATTGCCAGTCTGTTGGAAGTTGGTACAGGATTCCACCCGGAACTATCAGGAAGAGACAATATATTCCTGAATGGAGCTATTCTCGGAATGAAGAAAGCAGAGATCAAATCCAAATTTGACGAAATCGTAGACTTTTCTGGTGTTGAGCGATATATTGATACACCTGTTAAAAGATACTCTTCTGGAATGTATGTCCGTTTAGCCTTCGCGGTAGCTGCCCATCTCGAGTCTGAAATTCTAATCGTTGATGAAGTACTCGCTGTTGGTGATGCAGAATTTCAGAAAAAATGCATGGGTAAAATGAATCAGCTGGGAACCCAATCAGGAAGAACGATCATATTTGTCAGTCATAATATGACGGCAATTAAAGCCTTGTGTAATACATCACTGTACCTGAACAAAGGCAAAATGGTGTCTTATGATTTAACATCAACAATTATTCAGCAATACCTTACATCCAGCAGCCCTGAAATCCGTGATGATGGTATTATCCCGGATGGTAGTAGTCTGCATGGTACCGGAGACGCGAGATTCCTTAAGGTACGAACTACTGATGAAGACAATGTGTTTCAGAAAGACTTTCATTTTGGTGATAAAATCTACATAGAGATCGAGTTGGAAGTGTTTAGAGATTTGATTGATGTAATTTTGGGGGTACATATTCTTACCGTTTACGGAGAAAAGCTTGCGATGATCATTCCCGACGAGAATTATAAACCAAGCAGTTTCAGTGAGGGAAGACATAAAATGATTATCGGTCTAAACGATCGGTTAATGCCTGGAGAGTATTCATTCAGCCTGACCATATCATACCTCTACACAGGACAAGATATTGATGTTGTGGAGAATGTTTCTAATATCAGAATTTCACGAGATTCGGTTGACACGAATCTACAGTACCCCTGGCCAACAATACATGGTTATTTCCAACCCAGTGCTGACTGGAGAATAAGCAAATTATAAATTGAAATGAAAGTAAGAAATATACCTATTTCCCTGCCAAGCATGGGACTGGAAGAATGGGAAGCGCTACGTGAACCTATTTTTTCAGGTTGGATAACTCAAGGTCCTAAAGTAAAAGAATTTGAGTCCTTATTTGCGAAACGTCATCATGTTAAACATGCGTTGGCCGTTTCAAACTGCACGACAGCCCTCCATCTTGCATTGGTAGCACTTGGTGTTACAGACGGGGATGAAGTTCTTATCCCAGCATTCACATGGGTGTCAACAGCCAACGCAGTAATGTACTGTGGAGCAACCCCGGTGTTTGTTGATATTGATCCTTTTACATTTAACATTGATGTCAATCAAATTGCTGAAAAGATCACATACAAAACCAAAGCGATCATTCCTGTGCATCTTTTCGGATTATGTGCGGATATAGACGCGATCAGGAAAATTGCTCCACTATTGAAAATCGTGGAAGACGGGGCATGTGCTGCCGGTGCCGCGTTGAATGGACGGCCAGCCGGAAGCCTTGGCGATATCGGTTGTTTCTCCTTTCATCCGAGAAAATCAGTAACCACCGGTGAAGGGGGGATGCTGACTACCAACGACGACGAATTGGCAGACAAGCTGAATATGCTAAGGAATCACGGCGCTTCGATTTCAGAGGAGCAGCGTCACAAGGGCCCTAAACCATACATATTACCCGAATTTGATATGGTTGGCTATAATTATCGAATGACAGACCTTCAGGGTGCTTTAGGTGTTGTCCAACTTTCAAAACTGGATCAGTTTATAGAGGAGCGGGACCAATGGGCGAATTACTACCATGAGAAATTAAGCAAGATTTCCTGGCTAAGAATTCCTGCATATGAGGATCACTTTAAACACGGTTGGCAATCCTATGTGCTGTTTGTTGATGAAAGTAAATCTCCAATTAAGAGAAACGATTTAATGGAATATTTGCAGCAACGCGGGATAAGCACAAGACCGGGTACCCATGCTGTTCACATGCTTGGATTCTATAAAAAAACATTTAATATAAATCCGCAGGATTATCCGGGAGCGTTTCAGGCCAATGAATATTCAATGTCTATCCCTTTACATAACAGAATGACTTCTGAAGATTACGAATATATTGTTAAGACAATAAGCGAAATTAAATAACATGTGTGGTATTGCCGGAGTATTTAACTTAAATAAGGAGCCATTTTCTTTAAGTAACCTGAAATTGATGGCGGAAGCTATCGCGCACAGGGGCCCTGATGGAGAGGGGTTTTTTATTGATGAAGGGATAGCCCTGGCCCATAAACGACTGGCTATATTGGATGTATCTCCAAAAGGGGCCCAGCCCATGACGTCTAAGGATGGTCAATGGACAATCGTTTTTAACGGATGCATATATAACTATCTGGAGTTAAAGCAGGAACTTCAGGCAAAAGGGCATGAATTTCAGTCAACTAGCGACACAGAGGTGATTTCTGAAGGACTAGCCGCGTATGGTGTATCTTTTTTTGAACGCCTTAACGGAATGTTTGCCGTCGGTGCCTGGCACCATAAAGAGCAGACACTTTACTTAAGCAGGGACCGCTATGGTATTAAACCACTTTATTATTGGTTCACAGGTAAATCTATAGTCTTCGCATCAGAGATAAAAGCGATCATAGCCCATCCTAAGTTTTCTGTTAATGTAAATCTTGGTGCACTTAATGAATATTTCACCTTTCAGAACATGTTCACGTTTAGAACATTATTTGATGGGGTTGAAATGCTGCCACCTGCAAACACGATTAAAATTAACAGTCTTACCAGTGAAATAAAACATCATTCGTGGTGGGACTATGATTTTTCACAGCCAGACCATAGTATTTCCTTTGAGGATGCGAAGAATGAAACAGAGCGTCTATTTAGAAATGCAGTTTCAAGGCAAATGATTTCTGATGTCCCCGTTGGATCATATCTTTCCGGGGGTATGGACTCCGGCTCAATTACGGCTTTGGCCTCGTCGCATGTTAATCGCCTGGCAACCTTTACTTGTGGGTTTGATATGAGCGAAGTTACAGGAGTGGAAGCTAACTATGATGAGCGTCGTGATGCTGAGTTAATGGCAAATTATTTCAAAACTGAGCACTATGAACAGGTCTTAAACGCCGGAGATATTAAATGGTCGTTGCCCAGAGTTGTTAATCATTTAGAAGATCTGCGGGTAGGGATGTCTTACCCTAACTTTTATATATCCCGACTGGCATCCAAATTTGTAAAAGTATGTTTACAGGGTACCGGAGGCGATGAGTTATTCGGGGGTTATCCATGGAGGTATTATCGAGTATTTAAGTCTGTCAGCCAACAGGAATATTTTAATAATTATTACGATTTTTGGCAACGACTGGTGCCCGATAAAGATAAAAGTTCATTATTTTCAGCAAATGTCTTTCATCAAATTGATCTGAAAGAACCTAGAGAAATTTTTGAACGCGTATTTACTTTTAACCAAGGTTTACGTTACGATACCCCTGAGCAGCATATAAACAACTCATTATACTTCGAAAGCAAAACCTTCTTGTCAGGACTTTTTTTGGTCGGTGATAAGTTAGCTATGGCAAACGGTCTGGAAGAAAGATTTCCGTTTATGGATAACGATCTGGTAAATTTTGCCCAAAAAATACCTATTAAGCATAAGCTGGGTAATCTGGAGGCAATGAAAAGGATCGACGAGAATGAATTTGGAAATAAGCGTAAGCTCTATCAGGAATATGATGATGGAAAAAATGTACTGAGAAAGGCGATGCAAGGATTTATGCCGGAAAAGATCATTAACCGGAAAAAGCAGGGATTTTCGGCACCTGACGAAAGTTGGTACCGCGGCGAAAATGCTTCCTATATCAAGGAATTGCTACTTAATAAAAAGACTGTGTCTTCCGATTTCATTAATCAGGACTACATAAAAAAAATCGTTGATGAACATGTCAATGACCATATAAATCACAGGCTCCTTATCTGGAGTTTTATGAACTTTGAATGGTGGTGTAAGATATTTTTAAATAATGAAAAATATTAATATGGAAGTTTTGCAATCCTTGTTTGAACAATCAATTAGTCTCAAGGGGAATATTATTTTTATAGACGCGATTAATGATTTGTTAGTAGCAAACCAGAAGCAAACAAAAGACATCTTTTCAGATAAATGGACTGAAGTTGAGGAAATGGATGATGTTCAGGAACTTTACAGTTTTCAACGTGACTGGTTTCTGAAGTTATATGGGTTTGGTGATGAAGGTGGGTTTAGCAAATTCCTTGCAGACAAAAATTTCATCATCGATACTGGTTGTGGTCTTGGCTATAAAGCAGCATGGTTTGCGGAACTCGCGCCTCACGCTGTAGTCATTGGTATCGATATATCGGACGCTGTACTACTGGCTTCAAAAAATTATTCTCATCTGAAAAATCTGTTCTTTTTGAAGGGCGATATCGGAAATACAGGATTGAAAGATGGCCTGATAGATTTTGTTGTCTGCGATCAGGTGATTATGCATACAGAAAATCCGGAGTTAACGTTTAAGCACCTGTCTGCTGTTACAAAAAAAGCAGGCGAATTCGCCTGTTACGTATATCGCAAAAAAGCTTTGCCGAGAGAGCTCATTGATGACTTCTTCAGAACACAGACCCACAATATTTCGAAGGAAGAAATGTGGAGGTTTTCGGAGCAATTAACAGAACTGGGTAAGACACTATCGGAATTAAAGGTAAATTTCAGCTGCCCCGACATACCTGTATTAGGTATAAAAGGCGGAGAATACGATATCCAGCGTTTTATATACTGGAATTTCCTAAAATGTTTTTGGAAAGATGAGTGGAGTTTTGAATTGAATAAAAGCACCAACTACGATTGGTACGCACCTAGTAATGCAAAAAGGTTCAGTAAAGAAGATTTTCTTGACATGGTCATTGATAATAAATTAAATACCCAATTCTTTCATGAAGAGGAAGCGTGTTATTCCGGCCGATTTGCTAAAACTTCTTAAGTCGTCCATCACTCAGCTAGGATTATCTATGGACTTTTTGGCTTAAGTAATGCCAAAAAGAAGGAGTAAAACTTATGCTTAAATACCTGATCAATGCCAGCTTTAAAAAACTGCGCGCGTTTACATCCAGCAAATTCAAAAGAACTCTCCCGCTCAATGAACTCTACACTGATCGGTGGGAGAAAGCCCGATATTTGGGTTTTGGCGAAGGAGCAAGTATTTATGATAGCAGCGTTGTTTTCGGAGAGGTTAGTGTAGGAAAGAACACCTGGATTGGCCCTTACACTGTACTGGATGGTAGCGGCGGGCTGGAAATAGGCGAAAATTGTTCTATTTCTACAGGAGTCCAAATTTACAGTCACGATTCGGTCAACTGGGCGCTTAGTAGAGGTAACGAACCTTACGAGTACGCAAAGACCACTATCAAAAATAATTGTTATCTCGGGCCGAATGTGATCGTTGCGAAAGGTGTTGTAATAGGCGAATGCACCGTAATTGGTGCAAATAGTTTTGTTAACAGGTCCCTTGAAGGAAATAAGAAATATGCTGGGAATCCGGCTAAAGAAATAGTCGCAAAGATTTAATTATACAGTATTACAAGTAATTACCTGATATGTTTTTTTTGACGAGTAGACTAGAAGCTTATACCTCACGTTTAACCCAATTACTCTTATATTATTATTTCAGATTGTTTGTTTTCTCGAAAGTTAAACGGGAAAAAGCGACACAACCCAGACTTCTTTTCGGGTTTACACCGATTATAAGTAACAAATACTGGTCGAAAGCAATGAGCAAAAAAGGTTATATTTCTCATTCAATTAGTTCTGCTGTACCCACCATTAACTCGAAAGATGATTTTGACCTATACATTGATGAGCTATTTCCTATAACAGGCAAAACATCGGTATGGAAAGAAACGCTTAGGAAACTACGTCTTTTCACATATGTTCTGGAAAACTATGATATTCTGATTATGTCTTTTCGTTACAACTATTTCAAGGATACCGTATTTTGGAAGAAGGAGGCTGTCGTTTTGAAAGAGTATGGACTAAAAACTGTTCTTATGCCTTACGGTAATGACTATTATATCTATTCAAAAGTAATAGACCATAGCGTGAAGCATAATTTAATGATCAACGTTCCGGCTGATATTTATCACAACCAGGAAAAAGAGGAAAGAATTGCGTATTGGAGAGACTATGCTGATTGTATGTTAATGGGTATAATGCTTGACGACGCACCCAGATGGGATTTCTTGCCCGTGAGTACAGTTTGCATCGATAGTGAGAGTTGGAAGCGAACTAAAAAAGCTAACCTCGCAGATGGGGTGAATGATCCTGTAACTATAGTCCATACACCCAATCACCGCGGTTTTAAAGGTACAGAGTTTATATTTAAGGCTATCGAGGAATTGAAACAGGAGGGGCTGAAAATAAACTTTAAGGTAATAGAGAAGATGAAGAACACTGAAGTTCGACGGATCCTGGTCGACGAAGCAGATATACTGGTCGAGCAAATTATAGCTACGGGGTATGCATTAAGCGGATTGGAAGGGCTTTCTGCCGGTATTCCGGTGATCTCAAATTTACACCGTGAAGATCTTACTCAGATTTTCCGGAGATACTCTTATTTGAATGAGTGTCCGATTGTTAGCGGTACACCGGAAGATATCAAAGATACCATCAGGAAACTCATAACAAATCCCACATTAAGAAATGAGCTCGGTCAAGCCGGCAGAAGATATGTCGAAAAGTACCATTCTTATGAAGCTTTCCAATGTCTTTTTGAAAAGATTATTGAAATGATTTGGCTGGAGCTTCCGGTTGACTCCATGTACTTTTATAACCCCCAAGACCCAACATCCTATAATAACTCTTCAGCAATCATAGAGCATCCTCTCGTCAACAACCGCATTATCGGGATAAACTAGTTGGTAAAAGTCAAGTTTTTAGGAAGCAAACTATATATTTGTTACGTTTTAACTACCATTTAACTGAAGTAAGAGCCCTTCCCTCGTAATGATTAAAAGGCACTATTTCAGGCATAAAAATAAACGCATATTGTGTTAATGATTGGAAAAGCTCTGAGTTTTATTGAAGGTGTTTTGTTCACTTTTGCCTTGTGGGTATATGGCAGGATATATGTGCAAGAAAGAGAATTGGAAAAAAAACCTAGACTTTTCTGGGGTACTGTTCCGATTTTGAACTTCAAATATTGGAACGAAGCGATGAAGCTAAAGGGATACGATTCTGTGACATTGATGACCGGATTTTATAACTCGATCAATAAAAAAGAAGACTTCGATTTGTATTATCCTGATATCAAGAAGCCTTTGTATATAAGGCTATTGAATAAAATTCCTTACGGTTTTAATAATCTTAGCCAGATTTATTTGATGTTTTACATCACAAGAAATTTTGATGTGTTAAATATTAGCTACGAAGGGGTGATATTTTCGAACAGCCGTTTTTGGAACAAGGAGTTGGATTTTTATAAAAAGATGGGAATGAAAATTGTTTGTTTACCTTACGGAGGGGATTACCAGAGATATTCGAAGTTGTATAATAAATCCTGGCATCATGCTTTACTCATTAACTATCCGCGTGGAGTTTTCAATGAGCAGAGAATCGACGAGAAAATAGACTACTTCGTCAGGAATGCCGATTGTATTATGGCTGGATTCCAATTTGATCAGATCTCGCGTTGGGATATTTTGCCATATGCGGTATACCCTATGAATACCGATCTGTGGAAACCAAAGAAGATATACAGTGAGAATGACGGGGTAAATGGAGTTGTAAAAGTTTACCACACTCCAAACCATAAGTCTATAAAGGGGTCTGAGTTTTTAATAGAAGCCGTCAAGCAACTCAAGGAGGAAGGTTTGTTGGTTGATTTAGTATTACTTGAAGGTGTTCAAAATGATCGTGTTCGCGTATTATTACATAACGACGCCGATATACTTGTAGAACAGCTGATTCTTGGATTTGCATTAAGTGCACTGGAAGGCATGGCAACAGGTTTGCCTGTAATTTCGAACTTAGAAGAAGAAAATCAAACACGGGTATTTAGAAGGTTTTCCTATTTGAATGAATGTCCTATTCTAAGTTCTAACCCTGAGAAAATTAAAAAGGATCTAAAACTCCTCATAACTAACCCTGCTTTGCGGAAACAACTGGGAGTTGCAGGCGTTAGCTACGTTGAAAAATATCATTCATTTCAAGCAATGAGTCAGATTTTCACAGCCATTTACGATAAAATTTGGTTTGGAAAAGATGTCGATCTTATTAATTTTTTCAATCCAATGTCCCCCGAATCTTACAATAATCGGTCCCCTAAAATAGAACATCCTCTTTTTGAGAATTCGTTCACATTAGAAAATTAACTTATGTTACCAGAAAATATATTGATTACAGGTCCGACAGGACTTATCGGTTCGCATCTAACCAAATTACTCGATAAGGAAGGGTTTAAGATTTTTACATTAGGACGAACTCCTGTGACAAGCCTAAAGTCGGTTACGCACATTCCTGTAGATTTTTCAAATGACTGGGAAACTGATATCCTCCCCGGGGAAATCGACACAATTATACATCTCGCTCAGTCAGAAAATTTCAGATTATTTCCTGAGAAAGCATCAGAAGTGTTCGCAGTAAATACACTGAGCACAATGAAACTGATAGACTACGCTGTGAAAAATAAGGTGGGTCGTTTTATTTATGCATCATCTGCAGGGATATATGGAAACAGTAATGATGGGTTTAACGAAGAGAGCGATATCATTTATAATAATGAGTTGGGCTTCTATTTAGGAACCAAACATTGTAGTGAGGTTATTCTGGAGAACTATATGTCGCTCCTAAAGGTTATTATGCTGAGGTTTTTCTTCGTTTATGGAAAGGGCCAGGGCCAGGATATGCTTATTCCAAGACTTGCTGGGTTTATAAAAAACGGTGATGCGATAACTTTGCAGGAGGAAGATGGTATCCGCATTAATCCAATTTACGTTGATGATGCAGTAAGCGCCATCCGATCAGCAATGAATCTGGAAAGCAGCTACAAAATCAATGTTGCGGGGCCGAACATTCTGTCTTTGAAAGAAATCGGTAATATTATCGGGGAAGCGATCCATAAACCACCTTTATTTAATGTGGAGCATAAAAAAGCTAAACATTTGATAGGCGATACTCAGAAGATGAGTCAATTGTTGGGCGCGCCGCTTACGTCATTTAAAGAAGGATTTAACTCTATTGCTAATAACTATAAAAATGCTGAATAATACAGAGCGGAGTTTCCGAGATAAATGGCACAAAAATAAAGGTCTGGCCTTTGAAAATACGCTGAATGAAAATTCTGAGATCTTCAAATGGATCATTGAAAGGAATGGTTTTAATAACGGGAACGGTCTGCGGAATTTCTTGAGTAAGAAAAAAAATGTACTCGATGCCGGGTGTGGTAATGGACGTGTAACAGCGCTGCTTAGGGAGTATTCGAATCCAGAGCAAACAGCAGTTACCGGAATTGACTTGGTTGCTGCCGAAGTCGCGAGGGAGAATTTAAGTTCGTACAGTAACGTATTTTTTCACACCAGAAATCTTTTAGATGACCTTACATCGCTTGGGAAATTTGACTTTATCTATTGCCAGGAAGTTTTACATCACACTGGTGACGCAAGCAAAGGTTTTGCAAATCTGGTAGAATTGCTTGATATCGAAGGGGAAATCGCTATTTACGTTTACAAGCAGAAAGCACCGGTTCGCGAATTTGTTGATGACTATATTCGGGAAAAAATCAAGACAATGCCCTACGATGAGGCGATGGAACATTGCAGACAACTTACTGAATTTGGAAGGGCATTAAATGACCTTGCACTGACCGTAAAGGTCCCCAATGTAGATCTTTTGCAAATCCCTGAAGGTGAGTATGACTTGCAGCGTCTTATTTATCACTTTTTTACTAAATGCTTTTGGAATAACGAGTTTAGCTTTGAAGATAATTCGGTGATCAACTATGACTGGTATCATCCTCAGGACTGTTCCAGACACACTCTTGAGGAAGTCAAAGGTTGGTTTGCTGAGAACGATATCAAAGTTAACCATGAATATGAAGACTTTTATGGGATAACAATAAAGGGTATTTTGTAAGACTGTCCGGGTGTTTTCAATAGAATAGTCATTATCCAATTGAACTTATCAATTCTGTACATATGTTAGTGGATATCAGTCAAAATGAAAGTTTTTATAGGTCTTAACAATATTGCTTCGATGTTTGGCGACATTAAGTCGGGTTTGGAAAAACTGGGTTTGGAAACATTGATAATATCACAATATAAACCTGGCTCAAGTATCATCCAAGATTGCGCTGATTATAACACGTATTCGATTAAAGAAATTATTCCAGTATTTCGACCTAATAGGATCGCATATCCTTTACGTAATTGGTGGACCAGAAAGGTGGACCGTTTTTTCTTTAGTAAGGCGTTGCGAGAGTGCGATGTTTTTCTCTTTTTGTCTGATAGTTTTTTCCCGGATTTTTCGGATTTGGAGGAAATCAAGTCTCAGGGTAAAAAAATCATTTTTGTCTTCGTTGGCGATGATGTAAGATGGTTTAATTCAATGGAAGAGGAATTTCGTCAATACGGGCTACAACCTTTGGAATACCCAAGTGACGAATTGAAAACTCTCACGGCACTGAATTCACGACTGCGGCGGATACGAGAAGTAGAGAAATACGCAGATTTTATTTTTAGCAGATTGGATCAGGCACAACTTCAATTGAGACCTTATTTCCGCTGGAACATGATGGTAGATCCTAAGAAGTTTTGCGAAAATTCAGTCCAGCGACGTTCAAATCCCATTATTGCTCATGCTCCGAGCAGTCGCGATATCAAGGGCACGAGGTATCTATTAGAGGCCATATCTCGATTAAAGGCTGAGGGGTTTAAGTTTCAACTATCCCTAATTGAGAACGTTCCGAACAAAGAAGCGATACAGATGTATGGAGATGCAGATATTCTGGTAGATCAGTTGCTTTGTCCCGGTACTGGCAAACTAGCTACAGAAGCTTTGGCCTCTGGCACCATAGTTCTTTCGAATATGGCATACGGCTCTTATCCTCAAAATAATCCCCCTGATTGTCCCGTAATAGACGTAAACCCTGACACCATTTATGATACACTAAAATGGTTGATAGAAGATTCTGATTTTCGGGCCCAACATGCATCAAAGGGACGGCCTTTTGTGGAACAGGTTCTGGATGTAAAATTTTTTTGTGAAAAAGTTGTAAAATTGATTGACAAGGAAGATATAATGTATGATTATGAACCAACATTCTTAAGAGATCACTACAAACCCCAGTCACAAGAAGAACTAAAGCGTTTGAACAGTTCTATAGATACTGTGCGTAATGAAACCTGGTATCGTCAATTTGTGCCTGCCGGCAACCGTGCAAACCTCATTTTTTAATTTTTTATTCCACTAAGGCTAGAAATTGAGGGGCGAATGCGTACAAAGAAAAAACTAATCATCATAAGCTATTCACAATTAGACATTGATCCAAGGGTTTTGCGCCAGATTGAGTTTTTGGGAAAGGACTTTATCATTGAAACTATTGGTCTTAGGGCTTCAAATCATAAATTGGTAACAAAACATTTGGATATTACGTATTCTGGAAGTGTAGACTTCCATTTATCCTATCCGTCGTGGATTCAATTATTAATTGTAGCCTTATATGTCAAGCCACTTAATTTCCTAAGATGGTTCCGAAGCTATTTTTGGCTTGTTGTATTTAAAGACTATAAACAAACCTATTGGAGTTTTCATAGACAAAGAACCTTTCAAAAAATATCGTCTTCCAGTCCCGATATCATTATTGCGAATGACATTCCAGCATTACCTTTAGCTATTAGGCTTAAATTGGCAATTGGCGCGAAAGTTTATTTTGATGCGCACGAATATGCACCACTTGAATATGAGAATGATCCAAAATGGTTGCAGCATTGGGCGCCATACTTTACTTTTTTATGTAAAAAATATATTCCGCAAGCAGACTATTGCACTACAGTTGCAAATGTGATCGCCGAAAAATATTACAGTCTTACTGGTAAGCAGTTCGAAGTAGTGTATAATGCCCCTGAATACTACAATCTGACTCCTAGTGTGAACTCGAAAGGGATTGTGAGATGTGTACATCATGGTGTGGCTTCCCCGGTGCGGAAAATTGAAGTTATTATCAACGCGTTCATCGAATTGGGAGACGGCTTTGAATTGAATCTGTTACTACTTGTTGCCAACGAGGTCGAATATTACGATCAATTGTTGAGACTTGCGTCGGGACAATCAAATATTATATTCCATCAACCAGTTTCGACGAAAAGCATCCCTAGCTTTGTTAATCAGTTTGACATTAGCCTCATATTTATTCCTCCGATTAATTTTAACTACACAAATTGTCTACCTAATAAATTTTTCGAGTCTATACAGGCTAGATTGATGCTACTTTCTGGTCCGTCTATTGAAATGGAACATTTTATAAATAAATTTGAACTTGGTAAGATCAGCTCAGGATTCAGTTCGGAAGATATAGTGTCTTCTTTAAAGTATATTACACGGGCTGAGATAGAAATGTATAAACACAATGTAGATGCCATGGCGAAGGAATTATCCGCGGAATTAATGATGAATAATTTATTGAAAAAACTTTATTCACTGGTAAATCCGAAATTACTTTCATGACCCCAACATTATCGACAGAAGTGATTTCCGTGAACACTAGAAAAAAACTACTTATTATAAGTTATTCGAAGTTGGATACTGATCCGCGAATATTACGTCAGATCGAATTACTTAAAGATGATTTCGACATTTGTACAGCGGGACTTTTGCCATCCAATCAGCCCGCTGTAAAGATTCACTACAACATCGTTGATGTTGAGCCCACTTTCCATCGTTCCTATAAAGTTCTTTTTAGAAAATTGGTTACCCTATTCTATATTTTACCAATACGGTTTATTAATAAACTTATAAGCAATCTCTATCTCAAAAATCTTAAAGATTACGAGAAATTATATTGGAGTCGGAATAGGAAAGCTACACTTTCCACACTTGTCACTTGCAGGGCAGATCTGATAATTGCAAATGATATCGATACCTTGCCTTTGGCAGTTAAATTGAAGTCAATCAACGGGGGAAAGATTTATTTCGATGCTCACGAATATTCACCTTTGGAATATGAAAATAATCCTGCTTGGCTAAAATTTAAAGCCCCGTATTATACTTATTTGTGCAGTAAATACGTTGCTCTTAGTAATTATAATACCACTGTATCTAATGGCTTGCTCCGTAAATATGAGGAATTAACAGGCCGAGAATTTGATTTGGTATTGAATGCCCCAAGTTATGAATCTCTGAATCCGTCAAGCAGAGAGGATCAATTTATCAAGTTCATCCACCATGGGAATGCTTCGCCCGACAGGAATACTGATAGGCTAGTGAATGCTTTTTTAAGATCGACGCGAACTGACATCGAATTACATTTAATGATCATTAATTTAAAATCAGAATATGGTGGTTATATACAATCACTTGCGAGAGACGCTCCAAATATATTTTTCCACAAACCGGTTCCTACATCAGAGATCTCCAGTTTTATCAATCAGTTTGATGTTGGGATTTACTTCCTTCCACCTTTAAATTTTAATCAGGAATATGCTTTACCGAACAAATTCTTTGAGTTCATCCAAGGGAGACTGATGCTCGCGTTTGGCCCGTCCGTGGAAATGAAAAAATACATATTGGAGCATGAATTAGGTCTGGTTGGAAATGGGTTCGAGGAAGAGGATATTATCGAGTGCATTAATTCAATAAGTGTGGAAGACGTAAGCCGATATAAGACTTCAGTGAACGCATCAGCTCCATTGTTGTCAGCAGAAACTAGTATGAATCATTTGAAAACAAAATTAGCCGAATTATGTGCGGAATAGCGGGCGTTGTCCGATTCGACGGTCGAAAAATTGAAAAAATCAATTTGAAATCGATGACTGATACCTTATCTCATAGAGGGCCGGACGGTGAGGGGCATTGGGTAAATGAAAATGCTTCGGTCGGTTTAGGACACCGCAGGCTCTCCATTATTGATCTTTCCAATAATGGGCATCAGCCGATGACTTATGGCGATGGAAGATACACCATAACTTTCAATGGTGAAATTTATAATTATCTCGAAATTAAAGAATTTCTGAAAGGGAAAGGATATAAATTCCACTCTGCTTCAGATACTGAAGTGTTACTGGCCCTCTACGATTTAAAAAAAGAGAAATGCCTTTTCGATTTGGATGGAATGTTTGCTTTCGGGATCTATGACAAAGTTGACAACTCTTTGTTCTGTGCCAGAGATCGTTTTGGAGAGAAGCCATTCTATTACGAGTATAGAGCTGGTGAATATTTTGCATTTGGTTCTGAAATGAAAGCGATCTGGAAATATACCGGAAATCGGGAGACAAATAACGAAATGGTATTGAACTACTTGAACTACGGATTTGTAACTAATCCCCAAAAACCGGAAGATACATTTTACAAAGACACACACCAACTGCCGGCGGCGTCCTATTGCATTATCAAAAATGGAAGTCTTGCTATTCAAAAGTATTGGGAACTACCATTCAATAACTTATCTAATTTATCGTTTGAGTCAGCTCAGGGTAAATTCAGAGAACTATTTAATGAATCAGTATCTAGGAGGTTAAGGTCAGACGTTGCCGTGGGCTCAAGTTTATCTGGTGGTTTGGATAGTTCGTTGGTTGTCTGCGTAATCAATGAATTATTATCAAAAGAAAACAAACATATTAATACTTTTTCTGCACGTTTTAAGGACTTCATTAAGGATGAGGGTAAATATATGCAGCATGTTGTCGATAAAACTGGAGCTATTCCTCATTATGTATTTTCGGATGCTGAATTGTTAAATGATCGGATTGACAAAATATTTTACCATCAGGAAGAACCGTTTGGGTCATCGAGCATACTTGTTCAATACCAGGTATTCGAGTTGGCTAAGAAAAATAACGTTACAGTACTTCTGGATGGGCAAGGTGCTGATGAAATATTAGCAGGATATATACCGTATTACCAAACATTTTTCAACGAGTTAGCTTTAACTAATCCTTCAAAAGCGAAAAAACAATTGGACGCTTATCTAGACCTTCATAAAGATAACAAGATAAATATACCTTCGGCGAATCTAAACAGCAATTATACTTCATCTTTTAGGTCAATGCTAAAAAGATTTTCACCATCGCTCGTGAATGCGCTGAAACCTTTGTTTATCAGAAAATATTCGGATAAAACGCTAAACAAAGAATTCAGTAGCACTTATAATGCAGGCCATGTGCCGCCAGTTTTCCGTTATGATAACAATAGTCTTAGTAGTCACCTTCATGCGCACACTACTCAATACGGCTTAGGAACCTTGCTTCGCTATGCTGATAGAAATTCTATGGCCCATTCCAGAGAGGTACGTCTTCCATTTCTAAGTCATAAGCTTGTCGAATTTTTATTCTCTTTGCCGTCGGAATACAAAATACACAACGGGTGGACAAAATATTTGATGAGAAAGTCCTATGAAGATATATTGCCTCAGGAAATTACTTGGAGGAAGGATAAAATCGGTTACGAACCTCCTCAGAAAGAATGGATGAGTAGACCTGACATTATACAACGAACTATCGAATCAAGGGAGAAACTGGTTAATTTAAATATTCTTGACAAAAAGGTGCTTGACAAAAAGCCAGATTCTTCGGGAGCCAATGAAGTGGGAGATAAGAGTTGGGAGCATATCATGGTATCTAAACTGTATTCCTAAGAATGTACGAAGTTCTATTCAAAATTTCTATTGCGAAGATGCTTCCCTTTTTAAAATCAACATGAAGAAAATTATATCAGTTATAGGTGCAAGACCTCAATTTATAAAGCATGCACCAATGCAACTGGCTCTACAGAAGAAATTTAAGTCCGTAACAATACATACCGGCCAGCACTACGATGAAAACATGAGTAATGTTTTCTTTAATGAACTTCAAATTTCTAAACCAGATTACCTATTTGACATTGGGGGAAGCAAGCCACAAGGAGAACAAACGGCTATAATGATGACTGAAATTGAAAAAGTTTGTCTCTTTGAAAATCCTGATGCACTCCTGATTTATGGCGATACCAATTCCACTTTAGCGGGCTGTCTGGTTGCTGCCAAATTGAATATAAAAATAATACATATTGAGGCTGGCTTGCGTAGTTTCAACCGTAGCATGCCGGAAGAAGTAAACCGGATTGTTGCAGATATATTTTCATTTCTGTTATTTTGCCCAACAATTTCAGCGGTCGATAACTTAAAGAAAGAAGGTATTTCTCATGACAGAGTTTTCGTCACCGGTGACGTAATGTGCGATATGCTCGAACTTGTAAGTCCGCAGGCAAAGAAGATTCTCAAAGAGGAGTATTATTTCGCCACCATACATAGGCCTTATAATACAGATGAATCAAAGCGAATTAAGTTAATCTTAGAAAACCTCAATGGTTTAGACCATAAAGTGATCCTCCCAATGCATCCGCGTACTTTGGCCAGAATGAAGTCTTTTGATATTCGAATCGATGATTTAAAGAATCTGCAGATAATAGAGCCTGTCGGGTATATTGAAAGTATAAGCTATCAAAAATTTGCCAATTGTATCATAACTGATAGCGGGGGAATCCAAAAGGAAGCATATATGCTCGGAGTTAAATGCATAACGCTTCGATCAGAAACAGAGTGGACTGAGACCTTGAACGGTGGTTGGAATACCTTGGTTTTCGACAATATCAACGACCTGAAAAATGTGATCAAGGCTTCAGTGAGCAATTACCAACAGAATTTATACGGTGACGGACATGCAGCCGAAGCGATTGTAGATATAATTTCTGAGCAGCTGGATTACCAGTAATTATGTCTGAAACACTATTAATTCTAACCACTCGGAATCTACAATCCGCACCGCGTGTTTTAAGGGAAATACAAGCCCTTGCAGGAAATTATGAAATATATGCCGTTGGTTATGCTCCGCCCAAACCGGAAACACAAGTAAAATTTATTGATGTAAGGACTATCCGACGCTCTTCAGTTGAGAGAGTTATGGATATTATTTTCAGGTCAATTCGGTTAAATGCCCCTATTTTTAAAAACTTATCACAGAGATTTACAGATATCAAAGAACTCGTCGCGAAGCTCAAACCCAAGCTGATTATTACTCACGAGCCACACTTCCTGCCGTATTTAACAAAGCTAAAAAGCGATTACGGATTCAAAATCGTATACAATGCGCATGAATACCATCCTCTCGAGTTTTCTGACCGATGGTATTGGAACACATTTTGGAAACCTTATTACGAGAACATATATAGAAATTGCCTCCCCGACGTTGATTTGTTTATAAACGTATGCGAAAGTATTACAGAAAAATGCGAAAAGGAGTTTAACAAACAAAGTATTGTTATCCCAAATGCAAGTGTCTACTATGAAATTGATCCCAGTAAAAACGAGGGAGTTGTGAAAATAATACATCATGGTGGATGTATTCCAAGCCGTAAAGTCGAAGTCATGATTGAAGTGGCAAAATTATTGGGACAAGATTTTCATCTCGATTTGATGCTTACATTAAACGAAGGAGAGTATTTTGACGAAGTAAAAAAAATGACTGAGAAAGCTGACAATGTGAAAATCATAGAGCCAGTACAGTTTGATCAGATCATACCCTTCACAAACCAATATGATATTGGACTTTTTTTATTGCCTCCCACCAATTATAACTATTCAGTAGCTCTGCCAAACAAACTTTTTGAATTTATTCAAGCAAGGCTGTGTGTGGCAATTGGTCCTAGTCCTGAAATGAGTAATATTGTCAAAAAATACAATTTAGGTGTTATTAGTGAGGATTTCACTGCTAAATCTATGGCTGCAGCTATTGGTTTATTAAGTCGCGAAAAAATCCAGCAATTTAAAGAGCGATCGCACCAGGCTGCGCCTAAATTGAGTGCTGAAAACTTTAATAAACTCTTCGTTGACTCGATCAACGGATTATAAAATGAAACGTAAGATATGTGCGGAATAGCCGGCATCATTAAATTTTCAAGAGAAAAAGTCTCTCAACAGCAACTTAAGGTAATGACCGACGCCATTGCGCATAGAGGGCCTGACGGTGAGGGACAGTGGGTAAATGTCGACGGCAATATTGGCTTTGGACATCGCCGTCTATCTATAATAGATCTTAGCAATTTCGGGCATCAACCGATGCACTACTTAGATCGGTACACAATAACATTCAACGGAGAAATTTACAATTACCTGGAGCTTAGAGATATGCTCCTTCAAAAAGGGTACACATTCAGGTCTCATTCAGACACCGAAGTACTTATGGCGCTCTACGATCATTTGAAAGAAAAAGCACTGACCTTGATTGATGGAATGTTCGCGTTTGTGATATATGACAGTCAAGAAAACAGAGTGTTTTGTGCCCGGGACCGTTTTGGGGAAAAACCTTTTTACTACAGTCACCAAAATGGTGAGGAAATTGTGTTTGCCTCTGAAATGAAAGCCATACATGCGTTAAAAGGGAAGGGTCCTACAAACAAAAAAATTCTTTACAACTACCTTGCTTTTGGATATGTAGATAACAGGACTGATCTATCTGAGACATTCTTCGAAGGTATTTCGAGTCTTCCTCATTCCCACTTTATGTATATCGACCTGGCATCGTCCGCGACAAGCATTGAGCGATATTGGTCAATTCCAATGAACTTGGGAAATAAAGTGCACGATGATCCTGAACAAGCAAAAAAGCGGATACAGGAACTTTTTTACACCGGACTTAAAAGAAGGTTGAGAAGCGATGTATCAGTAGGAAGTAGTTTAAGCGGCGGCCTTGATAGCTCAATTATCGTGTGTGCGATAGACCATCTTTTCAAGAATGGCTTTAGCGGTGAAAATATTAGCCTAGATTCCTCAGGCCGGCAAAAGGCATTCAGTGCACGTTTCCCCGGCTTTGCCCGCGACGAAGGTAAGTTTATCGACATGGTGACCGATGTAACCAACGTAACGCCTTTCTCTACTTACCCTGATGAGCAAACATTATTAAAGGAAATTGATAAAGTAGCTTATCACCAGGAAGAACCTTTTGGAAGTGCAAGTATACTTGCACAATTTGAGGTGATGAAACTCGCTAAAGAAAATAAAGTTACTGTGTTGCTTGACGGACAAGGAGCTGATGAAATATTTGCAGGGTATCATGGTTATTATAATGTCTTCTTCCGGGAAATGCGCAACGAGGCACCCGGAAAATATGCTGCGGAATTTAGTGCGTATGAAAAATTACATGCTGACAACACCGTTAATGAAAAACCGAAAAAAGACTTGGCTCAGTATGCGAGAGAATATTTCCCTTCTTATGTAGACAAACTTCGTTTTGGAAGAATGATTTTAAAGCAAAAAACAAGGAAGTATTTTCATTCAGATTTCTTTGAGGATCATAGCAGACATTTTTATCGTTTCAATAATTCATTCAACCGTTTGAATGAGGAATTAAATTATGCTTCATTGAACGGGGACCTGCAGAATTTGCTGAGGTATGCTGATAGAAATAGTATGGCACACTCACGTGAAGTGCGTCTACCGTTCCTATTTCATGAGTTGGTTAACTATGCTTTTAGCCTTCCTTCAGATTATAAGATTCGCGAAGGCTGGACAAAATGGATACTTCGTAAATCCTTCGATAATTTATTACCGAAGGAAATATGCTGGCGAAAGGATAAAATAGGGTACGAACCTCCTCAAAAGAAATGGATGGAAAACGGAATAATCCGAGACAAAATAATGAGTGCTACCGAGAAATTGGTGGAAGACAGGATACTGGATAAAAAAGTACTTAATGTTGGTGCCAAGGGCCATGGCACTAGTGAAAGAGGTAATAATGAGTGGGCGCACTTAATGACCTCCTACCTATAACCAACTGGTGAAAACTATTTTACATATCATTACAGGCCTAATAAACGGCGGCGCTGAAGCGGTTCTATATCGGCTCGTTACGAATGACAAAAAAAACAAGCACGTTGTTATTTCCATGATGGGAATGGAAAAATATGGCTCTATGCTAGAAAAAAGTGGAATTCTGGTTTATACTCTTGGCATGCCAAAGGGGAAGATCACTTTTAAAGGCATTCGTAATTTATGGAAATTCATTAGAAAGGAGCAGCCCGATATAGTTCAAACATGGATGTATCATGCTGATTTAGTTGGGGGACTTATGGGACGTCTTGCAGGGGTAAAAAAAATTTATTGGTGCATTCATAATAGCACGCTTGTGCCAGGACTCACTTCATCAAGTACATTGTTTGTTACAAAGCTATGCGCACCACTTTCTTATATTATTCCCAAGAAAATCATCTCTTGTGCGGAAAAAGCAATCGAGGTTAATGTTTCCCAGGGCTATTCAGCGGCAAAATTCTGCCTGGTTCCTAACGGCTACGATCTTACTCAATTTAAGCCGGATCCTGACGGGGGTCGAATATTACGCAATGAATGGCAAATACCACATGATACTTTTTTACTGGGACTTGTAGCGAGATACGATCCTCAGAAAGATGTGCTCAATTTGATTAAAGCATTAGCTATAGTTCATGAAAAAGGCGTTAATTTCCATTTAGTACTGGTAGGTATAGGCATGGAAGACAGCAACTCCGAGCTTCGTAACTGGGTTAAAGAAAATAATATTCTTGATAGGGTAACCATGATTGGCCAATCCAATGATATACCCTTGGTCATGAACGCTCTTGATTTGCTCACATTAAGCAGCAAATACGGGGAGGCGTTTCCAAATGTGCTTTGTGAAGCAATGGCCTGTGGCACGCCCTGTATTGCTACTTCAGTAGGGGATTCTGCGTTCATAATTGCTGATACGGGTTGGGTTATTCCTCCAAATTCTCATCAGATGCTTGCAAATGCCATCCTTGAAGCCGAATGTACATGGCGAGATAAATCATCCTGGGAAACCATGAGCGAAAGGGCACGTGAACGTATTGAACGTAACTTCAGTATTCAAAAAATGGTCGAAGGATATCAAAAAGTATGGGGTACTTAATGTTATTAATTAAGATAGATCTACAATATTCAACTTATGAGTGATAATAATAAGCTATATGTAGTTTCCTTTCTCGACCGGGTTGCTCCGAAAAATAAACTCCAAATCGAGGTTATACGAAGATTGGGTTGTTCACCAGTATTTTTTGCAAATAGTTACACGGAATATGCCGAGCAATATTTTACAGGTACTGATAGATATTTTGTTCTTGCAACTGGTCTCTTTCCCCGACTAAAGCAAGTTTTTAGTTTCCTGAGAAAAAATAGACACGCAATTCATCACGTCGAAATATATCCCGGGGGAAGATTTTCTTTTATATATATGCTTCTTGCTAATTTCTTCAAGATAGCGGCGATCTGCGTGGAGAGGGGCGATCTATTATATTTCAGGAGGGGTGGGTATGACTTATTCACCCGGTTTTCTATGTGGATATGCTATAAGAGAGCACGAATAGTCTGGTATCGTGAGTTATATATGGAGGAAATATTGCAACGCCTAAAGATTAAACGAATGGTTTTTATCCATAATGCCGTTGAAATAAAGAAAAAGGAATATAATGGCATTTATAGCTTGCCTTTTCAAAAAAAAAGAATTGATTTCTTATGGGTAAACCGCATAATTCCAGAGAGGATGTCAGGCTGGTTTGTGGACATTTTAAATACGGATCGTTTTCGGGATACTCAAAATATACTGGCAGGTGTTTTGAAACAGACACTTTATCATTCGGACCAAGATTATGTTATTAAAAATAAGCCTGCCAACGTAAGGCTACTCGATTTTGTATCTGATCCATGGGAGTTGTATAAAGAATCCAAATTTTTTGTTTTGCCATCTTCAGTTGTTTTCGCTAATAATGCACTGCTTGAGGCGATGAGTGTGGGGGTAGTGCCGGTTATTGTAAATAGTACCGGCTATGAATTGATTGTAGAGGATGGTATAAATGGGCTTGTTTCAGATTACAGCAGACAAGGTTTCGAAGACGTAATGGTCAGGGCGAAAAATATGGACGAGGCAGAATATGCGCGAATGTCGGAAGCTGCAATGAACCATATAAAAAAGTTCTTCTCATCTGAAACTTATCAATGCAGGCTGGACGAATTGTATAAACAAATTGAAAGTAGATAAGCATGTGCGGGATCGCAGGATTTATTGATAAAAGCAAGAGTTCAGGCCAACAGGAACTGTCAAAAATGACTGAGGTGCTGGCTCACAGAGGGCCGGACGGGAAGGGTAGCGTTGTTTTAGAAGATCTCTCAGCTTCTGTGGGCTTGGGGCACCGCCGTTTGAGTATTATAGACCTGCATGAAACAGGGAGTCAACCGATGTTTTTTGGCGATTGGAGCATCGTCTTCAACGGAGAAATCTACAATTATCGGGAAATTAAAAGTTCACTTGAAAAGATCGGACGTGTTTTCAAGAGCCATTCTGATACAGAGGTAATACTGCAGTCCTTCGACGAATGGGGCTTAAAAGCAGTAGACCAGTTTATTGGGATGTTTGCATTTGTTATTGTAAATCATAAAAGACAAAAAGCCTGGTTCTTTAGAGATCGCCCTGGAGTGAAGCCATTTTATTACTACTCAGAGGGGGACCTAATGTTATTTGCCTCCGAACTAAAAGCTTTCCACGAACACCCGGGTTTTAAAAAAGAAATCGATCAAAAAGCTGTTGCTCAATTTATGCAATTCGGTTATATAAAAGCTCCGATGACGATTTTTAGAAATGCTTTTAAACTTAAGCCAGGCCATTATATAGAATTTGACATTTCCACTTTCCAGTACGTTGAGCACGCATACTGGCGGGCGGTAGATTACTACAATCAACCTAAAATGACCATCAGTGATACTGAAGCTATTGCAGAAACTGAGAAACTGATGCAGTCAGCGTTAGAATACAGGATGGTAGCAGACGTGCCTGTTGGTGTTTTTCTAAGTGGCGGTTATGATAGCAGTACTATTACTGCCTTGCTCCAGCACAAACGAACTGATAAGTTGAAAACATTTTCGATAGGTTTTAACGAACAGGGTTTCAACGAGGCGCCTTTTGCAAAAGAGGTGGCTACATATCTTGGGACGGATCATACGGAATATTATTGTACTTCCGATGACGCAAGGAAGTTGATCCCAGAGATCCCAGATCATTGGGATGAGCCTTTTGCAGATCCTTCTTCAATTCCCACTATGCTCGTGAGCAAACTTGCCCGAGAAAGCGTAACAGTTGCGCTTTCTGCAGATGCGGGTGATGAATTGTTCGGCGGATATTCAAAATACACGTATATTTTGAATGGAGTAAAAAGAAATTCATTGATTCCCAAAAAAATTCGGAAGGCTACCGCGGGTTTACTTGGGGGGATTGATCCGGGGAAGATCCCATATTTTAATAAAACGTACAACTTCCAGACAAGATATTATAAGGGCATAGAACTGCTTAAAGCGGAGGGTGTTATGGATGGGCTTTCCTCGATTGCAAAGGTATATTCAGACGTTGAAATAGATGTTCTATTAAATGGAAACAATTTATCGGCAGGGTTTTATAGTGCCTTTCCAGTAATCGATGACCTATATGCAGATGATATCAGTCAACTGCTTTACACAGATTATCAGACCTACATGGTTGACGATATATTGACTAAAGTTGATCGTGCAACTATGAGTGTAAGCTTAGAAGGGAGGGAGCCCCTTTTAGATCACCGCTTGCTTGAATGGGCAGCTAGATTGCCATCAGACCTTAAGATACGGAATGGTGAGAAGAAGTATATTTTAAAGGAGATTTGTCATAAGCATTTACCAAAAGCTATGATGACCCGGCCTAAAATGGGGTTTGGAATACCTATAGTAAACTGGTTTGATTCCGAAATTAGTGGCTATGTCAAACAGTACCTAAATGAATCATACGTAAAGAAGCAAGGATTATTCAGCATTGATGCTGTACACAATATTGTAAACCGTTATCTGACAAATAAAAGGGAGAATGTATTCAAACTTTGGAACCTGATCATGTTTCAGCTATGGTATGAAAGGTGGATGAAATAAATGGTATGGCTGACTAATTATGATTAAAAATTTACAGGTTTTACGGGCGATAGCAGCACTTTTAGTGGTCTTTTTTCATTGTGATTTTCTCGGTTTGAAGATCGGTCAATTTGGGGTTGACATTTTTTTTGTAATCAGTGGATTTATCATTTCATTTATTATAAATAAGAAACAGGAAAATTTCCTTGTAAAACGATTCATCCGTGTAGCACCTATGTACTATTTTTTTACAATTTTAGTAATTCTGGTCTGGGCTGTATATCCTGAGGCTTTTGCGAATGTGTTTATTTCCACGTCAAGTGTTGTTAAATCTTTATTTTTTATACCATACACAGTTGGTAATTCAGGCCCAATTTTGTCTCTGGGATGGACCCTAAACTATGAGATTTTCTTTTATGTGACTGTTGGCGTATTTGCAATGCTTTTAAAAAAGCCGGGTAAGGCACTGTTTTTCTCAGCTACTTTAATCTTACTCATGGTGTTTATTCGTTCGATAACCGACCCGTCTAATTTATATCTTCTGTTTTACGGACATGAAATAGTGATCGAATTTATTTTCGGTATTGCCATATACTACATTATTAAAAGATGGGAAGTGATACTACAAAAGAAGAAAATCATGTTTTTATTAGGAGTGCTTGCATTTATGTCTTTTGCTCTCATGGGATATTTTGACTACCAAAATATATATTTTTCGAGAGCACTGTTGTTTGGGGTCCCTTCTTTCTTTGTGGTGTTGTTCTTTATTATTTCCGAGAATTTATTAAATACGGAAAGTCCTGTGCACAAATATTTTTATGAAATTGGAAATGCAAGTTATGTGGTGTATTTGGTCCACCCTTTTATTATTTTTTTTATAGCAAGACTTATAAGCCCTATATTTACGGTCAGCTTATTTAATTCAGTCATTGAATTGATAC
>Ga0326733_1000062_pt1 | contig 39418 bp, 31 predicted proteins | sample 14_GP2_308_FD_207946 | JGI IMG/M metagenome (GOLD analysis project Ga0326733, IMG submission 207946) | Glacier ice microbial communities from Ngari, Tibet, China - 14_GP2_30.8 | ecosystem: Environmental > Aquatic > Freshwater > Ice > Glacier | place: China: Ngari, Tibet | collected 2018-07-17
AACCAATTGCCATGTCGTGCCAACGATGATGACATCAGCGATTTGCTGCCGTTTAATTACGCCGCCACGCTCAGGGTCTAGCAGCAAACATCGTTCGGCGGCAAGGTGCAGGGAATTGAGCGCTTACAAAACTTTCGCAATTAAATGGCTGGCTTGTCCCTCTTTCGACAAATCCGCCTGGGTATAGGTCGCACCCGGATATGCCATCGCTAAGCCTTGCCCGGTTCCCACAGATGATTTTAGGCGGAAGGCAACAGCAAAACCGTCATGAACTAAGCGCTTGGCGATGGCCGTCCCGATTCCTGGGGTGGAGCCCGTTACCAGTGCAACTCTGCCAATATTTTTGAATAATATTTTTTTCAAAAAGGCCTATTCTAGCGAGTTGACAAATAGATAATTAATTTAGGAACGCTTTTAATGCAACCGATTCGCCGAACTGGCGGGCCAAGAGGCAATAACCTCTCGCCCGCCCCAACTCCTAACGCATCAAATGATTTAAACCCAGTACCAACCTCGATTTCGCCACCTCCCGCTAGGCGTCCTCCTCCACTTCCAGCGCGCCCGGGCCAGCTGCCTCCGGTAACCAGTGCCGGGCGGGATCCGCATAACAACGGCGCGCCACCAGGCCAACGTAGCCCCGCAACACATGTTTTTTCGCGCAACCAAATCTTAGAGGCCACGACGTTGCCGTCGCAACCGCATATTTTGGACGTAGAAGGAAATAGCATTAATAATCTTGCGCCGGGCCAGCTAGCAGCAGTCGAGCGTTTTCAGCAACAAATTGCAGCAACAACCACTGGGGCAACTCAATTTTTACCGGTTCCTTTCACAAGCTTCGTCCACATACCGCAAGACCAAGACGGCTGGTTCGGTGATGCAATTCTGGAAGAAATGGCCAGTTTTTTCGCAGGAGTGCCGTTTGATGATAGTGCTTTATCTGATTTAGTGTCTGCGCCAGCACCAGCAAATTTTTCCACTTATTTGACTGAAGCGGTCAATTATCATTCACCTTCGCATCATCTAGCCTCGCCAGATCTCGCGGAGATGGAGGCAATCAATGACTACATCGCTACGACTTGCATACTCGCAGAATGGCAATCTGCAACCCTTAACCAAAATCCGCGAGCGCCGCACGAGTGGGCGAAGATTGCAACAGAGCCTCACGCGCAGATATTTGGCAAAGTCTTGACCTCCTTGCGCGGCACCGCTGAATATTTACATGAGGACACGCATGCCAGCATGAAGGCAAAGGTTCGCGAATTAATGGGAGAAATATTTCATTCGCCGCAATTTAGGAAAACCTGCTTTGAAATAGTGCTTGATTCAACTTTTACATGTGGTGACCAAGTCACATTAGCATTTAACGATCTCTCGATTGCATTGATTAATCATCGTGCTGAAAAAGGCGATTACACCGAAAATGACTTGAAAACGATGGCGCGTGGTTTATTTCGCTTGGATGTATTAAACCGGATTGCTGAAGAAAAAATGATGGAGCAGCAAGCGATTTATGTAGCCGATCCGCAAAGAAACCATGTTGATCCAATTGAAGTCAAATTGGCTTATCAGACAATGTTGGCGGAAAAACTGGCATTGCCTGGTGTGGCACACAAAATGAAACACGCTTATGCAGCCCGTATTTCAGAAAATGATCTGATGAACGCAATCAATCGGATTAAAGATTTGGAGAGCAAAGGGGCCGACGTAAAATTTCTGGCCAATTGGGAGCCGTGGCAGATAGCAATGGCACGCATTTATCCCGAGGCATTTGCACAATTTCAGCAGCGCATCGAACAAGATGAGGATTGGCTGCGAATACCATTAGACGTTATGAACACGCCGCAGTATGAAACGGCCTGTAACGACAAAGACGCGCACAAGGTAGCGGAAAAAACACAATTTATGTCCCGACTCACCTGGCATCACTTCGAGCGCCAGCGTCAAGGATCAATGACAGCAGCGCAAGCATCGGTTGGTACTGCAGCCACATGACCAATTACTGGCACCATCTTAATGACTGCCGATGAAACTCGGCATGGCGCTGCCAAAACACCGCAGCCACTTGCTAATAGTGAAAGGGCCAGCACGGCAATGCTTGATGTGGCGCGTGTCAGTGCAAATGTCGGTGCATGTGCGTTGTTAGAAAATGTCATGGCGGCACCTGGTTTGTCTTGGTGGTGTGCATCGAGTCAGCGACTGGCTTTAGCCGAAAATTTTTCGGTCAGCTGATGCAGTTTTTCGGCACGAGCTTGCGCTTCTGCTTCCATCTTGCGCAGCGCCTCTTCCGCCTTATGCTTTTGTTCTTCAGCAATACGGGCGGCATTACGCTGCTCGCGCTCTTTTTTAAACCGCTCCTTGAGCATTTCGGTAGCCCGCGTGCGATGCTCGTTGCTGACCTCACCCGCCGGGCCGCCGGCCAGATCGCACCTTACCGAGGCAGTGGCCATGGCCTTGAGATAACGCGATGAATTCGTATGCATGTTCAAAGCAACTCGCAACGTCTTGCGACTAATTTCCGGCATGTCGGCAAGTAGCAATTTGTCGATGCCGATTGCTAGGGGCATGCACTGGCCGAAAGCCGGATAGCGCTGTCTGAGTGTTGTCAGCAACGTGCGCGCCAGAACAGACACATTGGGAACTTCGGTTTCGGGAGTCATCGTCAAATGCAGGTGAAAAAATTCGAGACTGGCAGATTACCACTTCTTGTCTTGGACCATGGTGAAAATGCCATGCAAAGCCCAGCTGCTGTCGTTATCATGACGCCTGATTTGATTTTAGGAGCATGGCATGAAATTCTGCGTGACAAAAGGGGTGCCACGTGCATTGCGCCTGGGGGCATTGTGTATCCTGTTAAGCGTGGTCGCTGGTTGCGGCGGCAATGGTAACAACACTAGTGTCGGTGTCAGCGGCACTATCACCGGTCTGAATGAAGGCGGGTTGATTCTGTCGAATGGCGTTAGCAACGTTGCGTTGGGTGCCAATGCAACCGCCTTTACCTTCCCAAGCCGTGTGTTGATCGGTTCCCCTTATTCGATTCGGCCCTCTGCCTTGCCTCCCAACTTGCTGTGCACCGTCACAAATGGCAGCGGCGTGGCCGGCACCGATTCTATTGAGAATGTGCAAGTGTCGTGCGTGGCGCGGCGCAGCCTGGGTGGCACTATCACCGGGTTAAATACAGCGGGGCTAATCCTGGCTAACGGCAGCGACACCGTGCAGGTGTCGGCAGCTGCCCAAAGCTTCGTGTTTGCCACAAAAGTTGGCGAAGGCTTTTCTTACGGCGTCACCATCTTGCAGCAACCAACGCCTCAACAGTGCAGTGTTGTCGCTAACGGCAGTGCTTTGATGGGTGTAACTGACATCAACAATGTGCAGCTCAACTGCCAATAGATTTTATTCTGGGAGAAACAATGTTTTCTGCTTCATTTTCTGTTCTGAGGATATCTCGTGTCAACGCTGCAACTGCTTTGGGGCTGATATTGTCCCTCGGGGCTTGTGGCGGTTACACGGCCGTTGACGTAGGTGGCACAATTACCGGGTTGACCGGCCCGGGGCTTCAGCTTGCAAACGGCAATAGCGTTATTTCGGTCGATGCAGCGACTTCCACTTTCATTTTCCCCTCACAAGTGGAAATTCGCTCACCCTATTCGATCAGTATTGTTGCGCAGCCAGCACGGCAAAACTGTGCCGTGGTCAACGGTGCCGGCATAGCGGGCGCTGCACCGGTTACGGTGGTGAATATAGTTTGTAGCCCAAATACTTACGCACTTGGTGGAAGAGTTACCGGGCTAACTGGATCAAACCTGATTCTTACCAATGGCAGTGATCAGTTGACCATTGCCGGCGGGGATGTGCTCGGCAATGCAAGCTTTACCTTTGCTACAGCCGTGGCAGATGGTGCTGCGTATGGCGTGGCGGTCTTGGCTCAACCATCGGGCCAGGCTTGCAACGTCTTCAACGGCACTGCCGTGATGGGTTCAGGCCCGATTAATACCGTACAAGTAAATTGCCTCTAGCCTAAGCAGCTCACTCCTGTAGCAGGCTGCGCAACATCCAGGCATTTTTCTCATGCACCTGCATGCGTTGGGTGAGCATGTCGCAAGTCGGCTGATCATTAGCCGACTCCGCCACCGCAAACAATCCTCGTGCAGTACGGGCAACCGTTTCCTGGCCCTCCACCAGTTCGGCAATCATGTCGATTGCTTTCGGCAAGCCGTTACTCGGCTCGATCGATGTCAACGCAGCAAACTGCTCATAGGTGCCGGGCGCCGGAGCGCCAAGCGCACGGATTCTTTCTGCGATCAAATCCACCGCAATCCATTGCTCGTTATACATTTCCTCGAACATCAGGTGGAGAGTCTGGAACATCGGGCCCGTAACATTCCAGTGGTAATTATGCGTTTTCAGGTAAAGGGTATATGTATCGGCCAACAGGCGCGACATACCCTCGACTATCTCAAGCCGCTGCGGTTCAGCAATGCCAAAATTGATTGACTGTCCATTCTTGTTGATTGCACCCATAAAAAACCTCTCTTGATTAGTTATTGCAAAGCATAAATGTTGATAGGGAATCTGCCACCCCTATTTAGTTGCATCAAATGGTGAGCCAATCAATTTGGCTCACCATTTGACGTCGCATATCATTCTGATACCAAATTGCGCTTTGCCGCTGCCAGTTCTTTCTCCGCATCGTCCACCAATTCCTGTGGAGTGGAGTGGGTAAGGATACGGCGACGCAATGCAATATTCATCAACTCAACCGCTAGTGAAAACGCCATCGCGCTATAAACGTATCCCTTAGGGATGTGATACCCGAATCCCTCAGCCAGCAGAACCACGCCCACCACGATCAGGAACACCAAAGCGAGCATCTTGATGGTCGGGTTTTTTGAAACAAACCGGCCGATACTTCCTGCAAACACCATCATCAACACGACCGATGTGATCACCGCAGCAATCATGACCGGGATCTGGTCAACCATGCCTACCGCTGTGATGATCGAATCAAGCGAAAACACCATGTCGATGACGGCGATTTGCGCAATGGCGGAGCCGAATGTAAGTGTCGTCCTGCCATCGGTTGGCGTATGGTCGTCGGCCCCGGCAAACATTTCGCGGATTTCACCGATGCTTTTCCAGACCAGGAAGAGACCTCCACCGGCAAGAATCAGCATGCGCCCAGTAAATACCAAAGGCCCAATAGAGAACAGGGGCGCCGTTAATCCAACGATCCAGGATAATCCCAGCAACAACCCGACGCGCATGAACAGCGCCAAAAACAGGCCAAGCTTACGGGCAAATTCACGTTTTGCTGGCGCAACTTTGTCGACCAAAATCGAAATAAAAATGATGTTATCGATACCGAGTACAAGTTCCAGCGCTGTGAGCGTGGCAAAAGCGACCCAGACTTGTGGTTGGGATAAGAGTTCGAGCATGAAAGCTTTCGGCTGCGCGCAATGCGCATGGTGAGGAAATTAAAAAAAACCGGCAGGAAAAACGCCCCTGCCGGAAAGCTTCCCGAATTTTACTTACTCTTTGCTTGCAAAGCCAAGGAGATGCAGCAAGCTTGTGAAAAGATTGAAGATAGAAACGAAAAGGCTGAGCGCCGCCATGACGTAGTTAGTCTCGCCGCCCCGAACGATATTGCTGGTTTCATAAAGGATCATGCCTGACATCAACAACGCAACCACAGCCGAAATTGCTAGCGAAAGCGCCGGGATTTGCAAAAAGATTCCTGCAAGGCTGGCAACGATTGCCACGATCATGCCGGCCATCAGGAAGCTGCCCATGAAGCTGAAATCACGCTTGCTCACCAGAGCATAGGCCGACAGTGCCGCGAAAATCGACGCCGTGCCACCCAAGGCAAGCATGACCGTCTGGCCGCCGTTAGGCATGTTCAGCGCATTGCTGATCATTGGCCCGACGGTGTAGCCCATGAAGCCCGTCAAGGCGAACAACAGCGCGACGCCGGTGCCGCTATCGCGATTTCGGTGGATCAGCCAAAGCAAGCCATAAAAACCCACCAATGTAATGATCACGCCGGGATTGGGCAAGCGTAGTGCTACCGAAGTACCGGCTACTACGGCACTAAAGCCCAGGCAAAAGGCCAGCAGAAAGTAAGTATTGCGTAATACCCGATGTGCGGCGCCGTCAATGACTGTGGTCGCCGACTGGGCATGGCTACGCAAATGTTGCGAGGGTTGGTTCATTGTCGCTCCTGTAATAGATGGTGGCACCGTAGTTATTTCTTCCCGGACATCTTCGAATATTTATGATGCAACTGCATCAGGCTTAGTTCGACCATGATGGGAAGCGATATCATAGCGGCTTTTCATCTCTTTAAAAAGCGAACATAATAAGACAATTACTTCGTAAAAACCGAATATGAAAACTTCCGGTCTGAATTTGCGGCACCTGCATTATTTCTGGCTCGTCGCCAAGGAAGGTAGCGTCACGCGCGCCGCCGAGCGGCAAGGTGTTGCGGTGCAGACAGTCAGTGCGCAATTATCATTGTTGGAACAGACGGTTGGGCATGCTTTGCTGGCTCCACAGGGCCGGCGGCTTGTCCTGACCGATGCCGGCCGGGTAGCCCATGGCTATGCCGAGCAGATATTTGCCCTCACCGAGCAGATGCAGGATGCCCTGGCGGCAGTGGGCACCGAGCAAACCATGCGCCTGACGGTGGGTATTTCCGATTCGCTGCCCAAGCTGATTGCGTCGCGGCTGCTTGAGGCAGCCTTGCAGTTGCCACAAACGGTCAAGCTGATATGTTTTGAAGACCGGTTTGAATCCTTGCTTGGTGCGCTGTCCGTGCACAAGCTCGATGTGGTGTTGACGGATCGGCCGGTGCCTCCGGGAACGAACCTGAAAGTGTTCAGTCATTTGCTTGGCGAAAGCGAATTGACTTTGTTTGGCGTGCCTGCTTTGGCTGAAAAATTTCGGCCTGGTTTTCCAGCGAGTTTGCGTAACGCGCCGCTGCTGTTGCCAACTCGCAATAATGCAATACGTGGCCGCATCGATCAGTGGTTCGATCTGCAGGATGTGCGCCCGGATGTGGTGGGTGAATTCGACGACAATGCGTTGCTCAATACCTTCGGTGGCAATGGGTTGGGCCTGTTTCCGGCGCCTTCCGTATTGGCAGCCGACGTCAAGGAGCAGTTCGGCGCTGATCCGGTAGGGTCGATTGCCCAAGTGCGGGAGCAATTTTTTGCAATCTCCAACGAACGCAAGATTAAGCATCCAGCAATCGATGCCATTCTTTCTGCCATTCATGGCAAGGTGTTTGCAGCGCCAAAGTCGCAGCGTACCGGGCAGGCTGTGGCAACGGGTACGACGTCGCCGGTATTGAAAAGCTAATACGGAAAAGCTCGTTACAAGCAGTTTTTAATCCAAGTTTTCATTTTGAGTTGTCCAAGGGATATATGAAACAACGCCTTCATGCCATTTTTCTTACTACGGCTGCAAGTGTCGGTATAACGATTGCAACGCCGGTTCAGGCGCAGCAGATCGGTGAAGTAAGCACCGTGTTTCGCGTGTTGGGCAAGAACGATCGTATCGTTGTGGAAGCCTATGACGACCCGAAGGTCAAGGGTGTGACGTGTTATGTGTCCCGCGCCCGCACGGGTGGGGTGAAGGGAACGGTTGGCCTGGCCGAAGACAAGAGCGAAGCGTCAATTGCCTGTCGCCAGGTTGGCGATGCGGTGACGTTTGCAGAAACCTTACCGGCACAGGAAGATGTGTTTACGGAGCGTTTGTCGATCGTGTTCAAGCAACTGCATGTGGTGCGCGTGGTAGACCCGGCTCGTAATGCCTTGGTGTACATGACGTATTCAGATCGGATTATTGACGGCAGCCCAAAAAACAGTGTGACGGCCGTGGCGATCCCTCGCAATAATCCGATTCCATTGAAAAAATAGGGTCGGTATTAACGTTAGCTATCAGGCGCAATCAACGCCAGCGTAGTGCCCTGTCAAAACGCGGGGCGTTAGGCACGGCAAAGACACGATCTTCCGCGGCCACGAACAGCCGTTCACCTGCACGATGATGCACAGCAAAACCACCCGTGAATGCGCCGAAGGATGGCAGCACCGATGTGTGTTCGCCGATCACAAAACACGGCAGACGCAACGAGTCGGCACGGGTTGCCAGTCGATGCACCGGATGCACATGCCCGGCCAGTACATGGCCCAGCGTGCTTTCCTGTGGATGGTGGCAAAAGGCGAATGGCCCAATTACATGCGGCTCGTCGACGACCGTTATGCCAAGGTCTGCCGGTGGATCGCCGGCGCGGTCGTCATGGTTGCCGCGTACCAGAGTTAATTCGATATCACTATGGCGCGTGCGCCATTGACCGATTGTCGCCAGGGTCGCTGGGGCATGGGCTGATTTGGCATGGAGGAAATCGCCCAAGAACAGCACATGCTTGACATCGTGCGCTGCTTGCAAGGCTTCGAGGGCTTCCAGGTTTTGTGATGTCGTGCCAGCCGGCACCGGCACACCCAAGGCGCGAAACGTTGCAGCTTTGCCGAAATGGATATCAGCAATCACCAGCATCTGGCGGGCAGGCCAGTAAATGGCCCGTTGCGGCAGTAGCAGCAATGCCTCGTCGGCGATAAAAATTTGCATGGACATGATTTGTAAAGGTAAAGGTAAAGGTAAAGGTAACGTTCAGCGGGAGGTAGCCTTTTCCAGTTCGCGCACCATGCGTGCCACGCGATCAGACAATTTTTCACTGCTTAATTTTTCACGGAACCGTTCCACCATCAACGGAAAGGCAAACGGCGTAGCTTGTGCAGTGTGATAAAAGGCCCGGCTACGTCCTTGTAGCTCAACCAGAGTAGAGCGCAGGCGGCCTAGTTCGAGCTCTTGCTCCAGCACTTCGCGCTGCGCCTGCGTGAGCAGCAGGTTGGTGGCATCGTGCTTGCGAAACACTTCAAAAAACAGGCTCGAGGAAGCCTGCAGCTGCCGCGCACTTTTTGGCTGGCCAGGGTAGCCTTGAAAAATCAGGCCGGCGATACGGGCGATTTCACGAAAGCGCCGCCGCGATAGTTCAGCAGCATTCAGGCTGGCGAGTACGTCTTCGAGCAGGTTGTCGGTGCTAAGCAGATCGACGCCGTTGGCTGAAGGCGTTGCCACCAGCCCTTTCCAGTCGATGGGCTCCGGTGAGAGCAGCTCAAAGCCATAATCGTTGATGGCAATTGAAAACGTTGCAGGGCGCAGCTTTGCAACCCGGTAAGCAATCAGCGAAGCCAGGCCCATGTGAACAGCCCGCCCGGCAAAAGGATAGACAAACAGATGCTGCCCTTCGCGGCTCATGGTGGTTTCCAGCACCAGCCGCTTCATGGTCGGCAGCCCCGACCAGCGTTGTTGTACATCCAGTAGCGGCTTGATCGCTTCCATCTCGGCCCCGATGAATTTACCTTCGATCGCTTCTTCCAGCCGTTCCAGCACGGCGTGGGCAAGCTCGGACGACATCGGCATCTTGCCACCCTGCCAGCGCGGCACGGCTCCCTTGTTGCCGGTGGCGCGTTTGACGTAGGCCGTCATCTCGTGCACCCGGATGAATTCAAGAATACGCCCGCTAAACAAAAAGTGGTCGCCCTGGCGCATGCGCGAAATAAACGATTCTTCGACCGATCCGATGGCGCCGCCCGAGAGATATTTAACCTGCATCGTCGAATCCGAGACGATGGTGCCGATGCTCATGCGGTGGCGTCGGCCGAGCGCTGCATCGGGCACGCGATAGACGCCATCCTCATCCATCGCCACGCGCCTGTATTCCGGATAAATAGTCAGGCTTTGTCCACCGCGGGCCACAAAATCCAATGCCCACTGCCATTCCTCCGGCGTTAGTTCGCGGTAAGACCAGGCACTACATACCTCCGCATACAACGCTTCGGAGGTAAAGCCACCGCCAAGTGCAATCGTCACCAGGTGCTGCACCAAAACATCCAGCGGCTTGTTGGGAATCAAGCGGGATTCAACCTTGCGTGCTGCAATCGCCACACGTGCACCGGCGGCTTCCAGCAACTCCATGGTGTTGGTCGGCACCAGAGTTACGCGGGAGATGCGCCCAGGCGCATGGCCACTACGGCCTGCACGTTGCAGCAAGCGCGCCACGCCCTTGGCGCTACCGATTTGCAGCACGCGTTCGACCGGAAGAAAGTCAACGCCCAAATCCAGGCTCGACGTGCAGATAACAGCCTTCAGCTCACCCTTCTTTAAACCCAGCTCTACCCATTCGCGCACGGACTTATCGAGCGAGCCGTGGTGCAGCGCGATTAAGCCCGCCCACTCGGGTTTTGCCGCAAGCATGTTCTGGTACCAGATTTCGGCTTGCGAACGAGTGTTGGTGAATACCAGTGTGGTCTGGTGTTGTGCAATTTCATCGATGACTGGTTGCAGCATCTGAATGCCCAGATGCCCGCCCCATGGAAAACGCGAAGGGTTCACCGGGATCAGCGTATCAACCAGCAACGCTTTTTTTATATCGCCTTCCACCAGCACCCCTGCATCGACACCGAGCAAGGCATCCTGGGCTTCTTTTAAATTGCCTAACGTGGCAGACAAGCCCCATACCACCAGCTCCGGACGCCACTGCCGCAGCCGGGCAAGGGCCAGCTGTACCTGTACGCCGCGTTTACTGCCGAGCAGTTCGTGCCATTCATCGACGATCACCATGTCGAGGGTCAGGCATTGCAGTGCTGCATCAGGTCGGGAAAGCATGAGTGAAAGGCTCTCCGGCGTGGTGACCAATGCCGAGGGCGCAACCCGACCCTGGCGCGCGCGCTCTGCCGAGGAGGTATCGCCGGTGCGCGCACCCAGGCGCCAGGTTGGCATCAGATCAGCAGCCGGCGTTTGCAGCGCACGCACCGTATCAGCAGCGAGGGCGCGCATCGGCGTAATCCACAGCACCTTGGTGCCTGCCGTAGGGCGTTTGCTTTTAGTATTAAACTTCTGCGCACGCTGCAAGGCGGCAAGCCAGACCGCGTAAGTCTTGCCGGAGCCGGTGGTGGCATGCAGCATGCCGGATTTGCCTTGCAACGCTGCTTTCCACACCGCTTTTTGAAAGGGGAAAATTTTCCAGCCACGTACTGCAAACCATTCTTCGGCTGTTGCCGCGTGCGGAAAAATTTCTCCGGTTTCCAGATCGATCTGTTCAACCGATGCAGATGGCTTTGATGCATCGGTTCCAGGCACTTTCTGCGCCATTGCAGTAGCGGGTGGCTCGACCTTGCGCAATTGCGAGCGTAGCGAGCGCCTCACACCAGCATGCCTTTGAGCGTATCGAGGGTATCGGCTTGCTCAATGGTTTTGTCATCACGAATGCGTAGCATGCGTGGAAAGCGCACCGCCACGCCGGCCTTGTGGCGGCTCGACAAGGCAATGCCTTCAAAACCGATTTCAAAGACCATGCTTGGCTTGACGCTACGCACCGGGCCAAATTTCTCGATGGTGGTCTTGCGAATCTTTGCATCGACCTGGCCGATTTCAATATCGGTGAGCCCGGAATAGGCTTTCGTAAAAGGCACCAGACGCCGGATACCTTCGGCATCGGTATCCCAAACGGCGAATGTGTAGTCGGTATACAACGAGGCGCGTCGGCCGTGGCCTGCCTGGGCATAGATCAACACAGCGTCGACCGTGTAGGGGTCGATTTTCCACTTCCACCACGTGCCGACATCCTTGGTGCGGCCGACACCATATTGCGCACCAACGGCTTTTAACATCATGCCTTCCACTCCTCGACTACGCGCCTGCTCGCGGATAGTAGCCAAGGCTTGCCAATCCTCGGCCGCGACGAGCGGTGACAGGGTCAGACGCTCGCAGGCGGTTGCCGTCACGACTTGCTCCAGCAGGGTGCGGCGCACATTCTGTGGTGTGGTGCGCAGGTCTTGCCCTTCGTATTCAAGCAGGTCGTAAGCGACCAGCATTGCCGGTGAATCGGCCTGCAACTTTGCCGATACCGTCTTGCGGCCGATACGCTTTTGCAAATCGGCAAACGATGCCGGCAAGCCGTTGCGCCATATAAGAATTTCTCCATCGATGACGCAACCTTCCGGCAAGCCGATGCTACTGATTTCCGGAAAACGGTCAGTGATCAGATCTTCCCCGCGCGACCAAAGCCAGCTTTGATGGTCACGCCGCACCAACTGCGCACGGATGCCGTCATATTTCCATTCGGCCTGCCAGTGACTGATATCGCCCAGCGTAGCCGGATCTGTTTGCAACGGATGTGCCAGAAAAAAAGGGTAAGGCTGGCCACCACGTTGGGCATGTTCATCGGCAGAAGGCGGGGCGATGAGTTGTGCAAAATGCGTTGCCGTGGGCCGCACGCCACCATCGGTCCAGCCCATCAAACGCTGGGCAATAAGCTTGCTATCAAGTTCGGCAACCACACCCAAGGCACGTGTCACCAAAAGCTTTGACACGCCAACCCTGAAGCCGCCGCTGATCACCTTGACCAACAGGAACCGTTCCCGGGTTTCCAGTTCTCTCCAGAAGCCGGCCAAAGCCGCGTGTACGACGGTTGGGTCGGAGCCTCGCAGCGGCGCGATACGCTCAGTCATCCAGGTTGCAAGGCCGATATCGCTGGTGCGTTCGGGCGGTGGCAAAATTAACGCAATGGTTTCAGCCAGATCGCCGACAGCGTGGTAACACTCATCGAACAGCCAGTCGTCGATGACGGCAAAGGCAATCGCGTTTTCACGCAAAAGCTTGGTGGGCACCGCCTGGCGCGGCTTGCCACCAGCCAAGAAATAAAGCGCCCAGGCTGCGTCGGCCGGTGGTGCTTTCCGAAAATACGCTTGCAACGCATCGAGCTTGCGATTGGTCGAGGTGGTGCCGTCCAGTTCAGCATAGAGGCGAGCGAACTCACGCATTGGCAGGTACCACTGGCGGCGCATCCTCACGCTCATCTTCGGTGCCGTATTCGGTGTCGAACGCACCGGCATCGAGCCCATTTTGTTGCAGCCAGCGCACCATCGTCGGTATCTGGCCATGGGTGACAATCACACGTGAAGCTTCCGACGCACGAATTGCCTGCATCAACCCCGGCCAGTCTGCATGGTCGGACAATACGAAGCCACGGTCAACGCTGCGTCGCCTGCGTGCGCCACGTACCTGCATCCAGCCACTGGCAAACGCATCGCTGTAATCACCAAAGCGCTTGATCCAGGGCGAGCCACCAGCGGCCGGGGGTGCAATCACCAACGCCCGTTTAAAAACGCTTTTATCGGCGACATCGGTTGCCAGCATTGTCGGCGGCAGCGCTACGCCGGCTTCTCGATACACGTTGTTGAGCGGTTCTGCAGCGCCGTGGCAAATGATCGGGCCGATGGAGGCATCAATGCCGTGCAGGATTCGTTGCGCTTTGCCGAAGGAGTAGCAATACAGCACGCTGGCGCGGCCCTGGTCGGCATTGGCGCGCCACCAGCCGTTGATGTCGGCATAGATTTCGGCTTGCGGCTTCCAGCGATAGATCGGCATGCCGAAGGTTGATTCAGTAATGAAAGTCTGGCAACGCACTGGTTCGAACGGCGCGCAGGTACCATCGTCCTCGACTTTATAGTCGCCCGAGGCAACCCATACTTCACCGCGATATTCCAGGCGCACCTGGGCGGAACCGAGCACATGCCCAGCCGGATGCAGGGAAATCGTCACACCGTTATGCACTACCGTCTGGCCGTAATCCACGGCATCCAGGGTGATCGGGCCCAGCCGGGAACGCAGGATGCCTTCGCCGGGTGCTGCCGCCAGATAATGGCCGTGGCCGGTTCGTGCATGGTCGGCATGGGCATGGGTAATAACGGCGCGTTCAACCGGGCGCCAGGGGTCGATATAGAACTGGCCGGGCACACAATACAAACCTTCCTTACGGACAACCACAAGATCAGTCATGAAAATATTCGAGCTGGAAATGGCAAAATATAGGGCAAATCCTTACACAACTTTTGCGTTTCGGAAAAATACCTAGCTCACTTTGAAGCAGCTTTTACAGAGGGAATTACCCGCTGTGCACGGCCGGCTAGAAATTGCGGTAGCATCGGCCAATCACCAAAAAGTTCCCAAAAGAAATTAATTAACGAAAGAAACGGTATGGCAGATCAACCTTTCTCTGAAAACGATTGGCAACGCTTCCTCACCAGTCTGGGTGAAGATGCGCAACGCCCTGGTTTGCTGGAAACCCCCGCACGCGTGGCAAAGGCATGGAAACACTGGGCTTCGGGCTACACACAGGACCCGGCAACTTTGTTGAAAGTATTTGAAGATGGGGCCGAGCACTACAATGAATTGATCGTCGTGCGCGGTATTCCAGTCTATAGCCATTGCGAGCACCACCTGGCACCCTTTTTTGGCAAGGCAACGATCGGTTATCTCCCCAACGGCAAGATCGTCGGCCTCTCCAAACTTACGCGCCTGGTAGATTGTTTTGCCAAGCGGTTGCAAGTGCAGGAGCGCCTGACCAGTCAGATTGCCAACGCCTTGATGACGCATCTGGAGCCGAAGGCCGTGGGCGTGGTGGTGCGTTGCCGGCATTTATGCATGGAAAGCCGCGGGATCCGCACGCCGGGAGAAGAAACAATTACATCGGCAATGCTTGGCGAGTTGCAGCCTAATCTTGGGTTACGCACGGAATTCCTGGCGCTGGAGCGTGAGAGCTGATTGGTACGCTGATCGTAACGATCGTGCCACTACTGCTGCTTTTGATCGTCACGCTTCCTCGCAGAAACGCGGCACGCTCCCGCAGGGCTAAGAGCCCAAGGTTTTTCGCACCGTGCGATGATGCCAAATCCATGCCAACACCGTTGTCTCGCACCGTCAAGGTCAGTTGCTCGTCGTCGATGTCCAGAATTACGCCCACTTCAGTGGCCTGGGCATGTTTGCCAACATTGTTGAGGATTTCCTGCAACATGCGATAAACGGCAATGTCGATCGGTTTGTTTGCCGGCAGCTCTTCATCGGGCAAACTTACTTTGCAAGCCAGCCCGGACTGTTCGGCAAACTCTGTCATCAACTCGCCGATTGCGGGTTTAAGGCCAAACAACTCCAGCAGGGCGGGGCGCAGACGGTTTTCCATGCTGCGGGTGGTGGCAACAATGTCATGGAGTAGTGATTGAATTTTTGCTTTACGCGGCAACCATTTTTCATCTTCGGGAAATAAACTGTATGCACCTTGCAGATGAATGGACAGGGCAGTCAGCATAGCGCCCATGTCGTCATGCAACTCACGGGCAATTGCCCGCTTTTCTTGTTCTCGAAGGGTTTCGATGTGGTTCGCCAGTGCGCACAATATCGCAATGCGTTCGGCAGCCAAATGTTGGTCATTGGTTGGCAAGGCAACTCCTATTGCAGATAGGCAAAGCAGCCTATCACAGGCTTTATTAAATGGATGAGACATCATGGCAGATGCATGCGGCATGGATTTTGGAACGTCCAATTCTACGGTCGGCTGGTGCCGGCCCGGCAAGCAAGCGTTGCTGACCCTGGAAGACGGCAAGCTAACTCTGCCGTCAGTCATATTCTTTAACGCCGACGAAGAGACGGTGCATTTTGGCCGTGCAGCGCTTGCCGACTATCTAAGCGGCAGCGAAGGCCGATTAATGCGGTCCATGAAAAGCTTGCTGGGTACTAGCCTGATCGACGGCCAAACCGAAGTGATGGGCCGAGCGCTGCCGTTTCGTAGCCTCCTGGCGCAATTTCTTGCGGAATTGAAACGACGTGCGGAAGCCGATGCGCAGCGCAGCTTTGATTGCGTCGTCGTTGGAAGACCCGTGCATTTTATCGACGATGATCCGGTTGCCGACGAGCTTGCGCAATCCACCTTGGCAGACATTTTGCGCACCACCGGGTTCAAGCATATCGATTTTCAATATGAGCCCATAGCAGCTGCGTTCGATTATGAATCGACGATCACACAGGAAGAACTGGTATTGGTGGCTGACGTTGGCGGCGGCACTACTGACTTTTCCCTGGTGCGACTTTCGCCATCACGCTCGCGAGAGCCTGACCGGCGTAGCGACATTCTGGCTAGCGCCGGCATTCACATTGGCGGCACCGATTTTGATAAATATTTGAGCCTGTCTTCAGTAATGCCGTTCCTAGGGATGGGCTCGCAATTAAAAAGCGGCAGCGAAGTACCGTCGAGCTATTTCTTTAACCTGGCCACGTGGCACACCATCAACCTTGCTTACACCCAGAAAATATGGGCTCAATTGCAGGACGTGCTGCAGGATGCAACCGAGCGGACCAAGTTGGAGTGTTTGCTCGATCTAGTAAAGCAACGTGCTGGCCACTGGTTGGCAATCAAGGTTGAGGAAAGCAAGATCGGGTTGTCAGACGCTGCCGCATTGGCCTTGCCATTAGAACGCTTGGCTAATATGCCCACAGTGAACCTGACGCGCTCTGGGTTTGACAAAGCGATCGAGCATTTGGTGGTGCGAATCGACGGCACAGTGCGCAGCCTTTTGCAAGATGCCGGTGTTGTCGCTACAGATGTAGACACTATATTTTTTACTGGCGGTTCTAGTGGCGTGCCATTGTTGCGAGCGCAGATCAGTGCATCGCTACCTGGGACGCGGGCAGTAGAAGGAGATCTGTTCGGTAGCATTGGTGCTGGCTTGGCACTAGATGCTGTTCGAAAATTTGGATGATAACAACCCGCAGCATTTCCTAAAAAGTTGTTAATAAACAAAGTTTTGGATGCCAGAGTGCCAAGCTCTCACCATACTTACAGCCCCACGCTTGCAACCCCACATTTCACTGTATCCACCATGCGCCTACGAATGCAACATCTGCCACCACTGGAAACGGTTCCCATTGATAGCCTAGCGAGGCTTGGGCCGGCAGGCGGGCAGCCGACTCGAGAGGCTCGCCCTACCAGTTTTATGGGTTTTCAGCGCAGGATACGTTCGATTGCAAGCTGCTTTCGCCCGTCTACGCAAGCCAACATTTCGCCAGGCATAACACGGCCTGCAGCGTTGTCTCAACAGACGCTGATGATGCTGCATGCGGCCATCGATCGTTGGGGTAGAACGCAGACCAGCATGGATATCACAGGTGTTTGCAGCAAAATTAAGCGAGCATTTCATGTCGACGTTTCACGCTCAAGAACCGCCGCTCGTTTATATGGCGCAACAAAAACATTATCTCTGGAGACGCTTGAACTAACTAGTATTCCAGCCGAAATTAGCCAACTACCGGCGCTGCAAAAGCTTGGCCTAGCCAAGAATCACCTCAGTGTTCTTCCTGCCGAGATTTATCAAACCAAAGGGCTGCAACAACTCGATTTATTTGAAAATTACCTAGAAAATTTGCCAGCGGAGGTTGGCCAAGCGTCCGCCCTGCAAACGCTTCTTTTAGGAAAAAACCGCTTGCATAATCTTCCTGAAGAAATAGGTGAACTGACGTCGTTGCGAACGCTTGATGTCAGCAATAACCAGCTTGATAGCCTTCCCCCGAAAATAGGGCAATTGACGTCGCTAATACAACTTGATCTAGACAAAAATCGGCTCAACAGCCTTCCGGCCGAGATGGGCCAACTGGCATCGTTGAGGTTACTTCGGTTAAACAGCAATCAGCTCAACAGCGTTCCCGCTGAAATATGCCAACTGACATCGTTAAGTCAGCTTGAGTTGAGTAACAATCAACTTGACCGCCTTCCGATCGAGATGGGCCAATTAAAAGCGTTAATACAGCTAAGATTGCTCGGTAACCGTATAAATGACCTTCCCGCTGAAATAGGCCAACTTACATCTTTACAACAATTCAACCTAGGCGGTAATCGACTCAATAGCCTTCCTGCGGAAATCGGTCAGGCAAAAGCTCTTAAGATGCTGTTCTTGCAGCACAACCGCCTCAGTACGCTGCCGGTTGAAATCGCCCAGTTATCAAATTTGCGTTTTCTTGATTTAAGCACGAATGAATTCACCAGCGTGCCGCGTGCCTTGCTGGAACTGCCGGCTATCACTGAGATTAATTTGCTTCACAACCCTTTGCCTGATGAAGAAATTATCGCAATACGTGACGTAATCGCCGGTCGACTTGCAGCCAGCCAAAGCGTGCCGCAGCTAATTTTGCCACCACTGGCTGCAGAAGCGGGAGAGTTACGCGAGGCGGTGGCTAATGGCATGAATGTGCACACAAGCATGCTGACCAATGCATTCAAAAAAATGCTGGACGAAGTTGCTGAGCAGTTTCCTGAGTGCTTGAGCGGCAGCATCGAAGCGCAGCGCACCGAAATGGCCGAAATTGCTCAACGCTTAACTGGGGCGTTAAACAACTATGCGCAACATCCCGCACTCGATCCACAAATCTTGAGCAAAGCACATGCTATAGCCGATGTCATGTTCCAAAAAGGTCAGGGTATGCAGGAGGCTTATTTCAATGAATTCCAATACTCCCCCGGGCATGTGCTGGCCTACACCTTTTTAGCAATAGAAGCGCAGGTGGCACGCACGCCCGAAGCGCATCGAGCCGAAGCACAAGCTAACGGCATGGCAAGACTTGTCACGGCATTGGAAAGCGGCTCTGGTTTTTGTGATACCCGCTTGTGTGAGGAAGTAATGCAAACGCTGGGAATGCCTTTTTCTATTTATGCTGAAGAACATCCGGAGATTGTGAAAACCTCGCTGCCCCCGCTTCCAGACGATGAATGCTACGACACAACTTTTAAAGCGGCCAAACAGGTGTTGCAGGCATTACTAGATGACAATCCAGAGCTGGCAACCGATGCGCCCCCTGCAGCCTGGGAGCAAAGATTGATACAAACGATGGAGCGGGATCATCCCAGGGTGCCGGTTGAGCAGATACAAAAATGCGTACAGACGATCCAAACTACGTGGCAAATGTTTCACGAGCTCGTTGTTGAGCAACGGACGGCTGGCAGATAAAAACTGGAGCTGTTACCAAACGCTTTCCGGCAGGGAGGCACTGCCACAACAAAGGATTTTTTTAAAACGAACCTGATTTTTTGACTGCTTGCTTAGACCAATTAATCAGATTGGTAGGTTTTATTACAACCAAATAATAACAATTGAAGCAGATTTTGTTGCAAATAAATAACATTTTTAAACAACACTATTGCCATCATTTAGCGAAAGTGAGGGGGAGAGGTCATGGCGCAACTGGTAGTCCGCAATCTTGGCGACGATATAGCGCACGCTTTAAAGCAACGTGCAGCAGCGCAAGGTAAAAGCGCCGAAAAGATTCATCGACAAACTCTTAAAGCCGCATTCACGGCCCAAAGCGACGCAGCTTCGCGGAAGTGATGTCAGCCATGCCCAATGTAGGCGAAGAGGCAGATTTCGAGCGCATTTAAGTACTGGCTCGGCGATGTATTTACTTGATACAAACGTGATCAGCGAATCGCGTAAAGGTAGTAAAGCCAATGCAGGTGTGATTAATTTCTTTCAAGAAGTTCTTCTTGCAGTTAGCGAAACATATCTCTCGGCCATCACAAGGGCTTTTCGTCGACCGTGGTGAAATTGCTAAATCCTTTTAAACCGCAATAATGGGGGAACCCCCGGGTAGCCCACACGCCCGAGGCACACCGAGTTGGTCAGTAATCTTCCAGATAATTTCATCAAGAAAATAACTTCGTAGGCATATCCGTTGTGGGCACGTAGCGCTTTACGGTAGTAAAATCTGCATGTTTTCTGGCTTGAGACAGGTCATAGGCAGTTTGTAGCGACAGCCACGCTTCTGCACTCCCCCCGAAAGCTTTGTCGAGGCGAATGGCCATTTCAGGAGAAATTCCTGCCTTGCAATTAACAAGATTGTTCAGTGCTTGTCGGCTTACACCGAGCACGTCGGCCCCGTCGGTTACAGATAGGCCCAGTGCTTCCAGACAGTCAAAGCGAACCGATTTGCCGGGATGTGGCGGTACTTTCATAGCCATAAGGTAGTGCTTTCCTTAAAAATAATCAGTGGTAATCGACCAAGTCAATATCAATTGCATGTGAACCGTCAAACCGAAACACAATGCGCCAGTTACCAGTGATCCAAACCGCCCAAAATCCTTTGTAATCACCCTTAAGCGAGTGCAGTTTTAATCCTGGCAAATTCATTTGATCGGGCCCTGTTGCTAAGCCTTTACGCTCGCCCTTCTCATTCAAGCGTGCAGGCCTTTGTGGCGAAACCCGTTGATCACTTCAATTCACTTTTTTACAGTCTTCACACAGCTAAATTATATTGACAATTGTCTATTGTCAATCAATGTTCTAAATGAGGTTGGAAAACAATCTTTTTACAAGCGACGCGCTTTTAAATCTCAAAATTTACATCTGAATTATGCCAGTAGCTTTTTTGTCGCCAGCGTCTACCTCTGAGACTTTTTTCGCACTTTCGGCGCTAGCATGGTTTCCCGGCAGGTTGGCTTTCCGCACCGGCATGCGTAGTCGCGCTTCAATGCTGCCGTGTAACGCGCTTCTAATACCAAGCCGTAATCAAAGTTGAGTTCTTCGCCGCGGGCGATGTCGCGCAGGGCATGAATGAAGATGCGGCTATCTTCCTCGCGTGCTTCACAATTTGGTTCGCAGCAATGATTGATGTAACGCGCTTCGTTGCCATTACGGCCGCCGTCAATCATGTTGCCGTCTTCAAGGCTGAACAAGAATGTGTGATGGGAATCGTCGTCACGAGCGGCCAGGTCTTCGCAGGCATGGTCGTAACTGATATGGTCACCGAGATATTCAATGATCAGGTCGCCAGCTCGAATCTTGCGCCCTGCGAAAACGCCGCGACCGTGAATCGGCGAATTTTTGACACGATAAGCCGGTGGTCGGGACGCCGCCTTGGCCGTTCCGGTGGCGAGTGTAAAAACGGATTCTGGAGCATTCATTGGCGAAGCGAGCGAAAAGGCAAACCATAAGCCGCGTTATCGCAGCGGATTGCCATTTTGCCACATGCTGTTCGATAAAACTGCACTTGGGTTGTCAACCATCATGCATATTGGCGCGTCAAAATGAACAAACCTGTACATGATGCAATCTGATGGGATGGTAAAAGTGTGGCATATGCAGAAATTAAAATTCTGTGTAGCGACATATGACAACAGGAATAAAAAATAGAGCGTATTATTTAATTGCATAGTAGAAATAGCGGCGGGTGACAATGTTCACCAAATGCCGCTGCAAGCGATCACCGGTTTATTGCAAAGGACATGTTCACATGAAGATCTTTGACAACTACGCAGCACGGTATGAACGCACTCGTGAAGAAGAATATTCACTTCAGGAGTATTTGGAATTATGCAAACGCGACCGCATCGCTTTTGCCAGCGCTGCAGAACGTATGTTGGCGGCAATCGGTGAGCCTGAGCTGGTCGATACCCGGCATGATCCACGGCTCTCGCGCATTTTTGCCAATAAAGTGATGAAGATTTATCCTGCCTTCCGCGAATTCTATGGCACGGAAGAAGTCATCGAGCAAGTCGTGTCGTATTTTCGGCATGCTGCTCAAGGCATGGAAGAACGCAAGCAAATTCTCTATTTGCTTGGCCCGGTTGGTGGTGGCAAATCCTCTATCGCCGAGAAGCTGAAATCGCTGATGGAAAAAATCCCGTTTTATGCAATCAAGGGTTCGCCCGTTAATGAATCGCCGTTGGGGTTGTTTAATGAGCTCGAAGACGGCGATATCCTGGAAGAAGATTACGGTATCCCACGTCGATATTTGCGCACGATTCCAAGTCCCTGGGCGGTGAAGCGCTTGCAAGAGTTCAACGGTGACATCAACAAATTCCGGATAGTCAAACGCTACCCATCGATCTTGAAACAGATTGCCATCTCCAAGACCGAACCCGGCGATGAAAACAACCAGGATATTTCTTCGCTGGTAGGCAAGGTCGACATTCGTAAGCTTGAAGAGTATTCGCAGGACGACCCGGATGCCTACAGCTATTCCGGTGGCTTGTGCCTGGCCAACCAGGGGCTGATGGAATTCGTGGAAATGTTTAAGGCGCCAATCAAGGTGCTGCATCCACTATTGACTGCCACGCAGGAAGGCAATTTCAAAGGTACGGAAGGTTTCGGCGCCATTCCATTTGAAGGCATTATTCTTGCCCATTCCAACGAATCAGAATGGAAAACCTTCCGCAACAATAAAAACAATGAAGCGTTTCTGGATCGTATCTATATCGTCAAGGTACCGTATTGCCTGCGTGTATCCGATGAAATAAAAATCTACGACAAGCTGTTGCGTAATTCATCGTTGTCTCAGGCTTCCTGCGCGCCAGGCACCATGAAGATGATGGCGCAATTCGCCGTGCTGTCGCGCTTGAAAGAGCCGGAAAATTCCAGCATCTTCAGCAAGATGCAGGTGTACGACGGCGAGAACCTGAAGGATACCGACCCCAAAGCGAAATCGATGCATGAGTACAGCGATTATGCTGGTGTCGATGAGGGTATGAATGGCTTATCGACGCGCTTCGCTTTCAAGATATTGTCGAAGGTGTTTAACTTCGACAATACCGAAGTGGCTGCCAACCCCGTGCATCTGTTGTATGTACTGGAGCAGCAGATCGAACGTGAGCAATTTCCTGCGGAAACCGAGCAAAAGTATTACGCCTACATCAAGGAATACCTGGCCCAGCGTTACATCGAATTTATCGGCAAGGAAATCCAGACAGCGTACTTGGAAAGCTATTCCGAGTACGGCCAGAATATTTTTGACCGGTATGTCACGTTTGCAGATTTCTGGATTCAGGATCAGGAGTTTCGTGACCCTGACACAGGCGAAAGTTTTGATCGTACGGCGCTTAACAACGAGCTGGAAAAAATTGAAAAGCCAGCGGGCATTTCCAATCCCAAGGATTTCCGTAACGAGATCGTCAATTTTGTGTTGCGGGCGCGGGCGCATCATGCCGGCAAAAACCCGGCCTGGACGAGTTACGAAAAGCTGCGCACCGTGATTGAAAAGAAGATGTTTTCCAACACGGAAGAGCTGTTACCGGTTATTTCCTTCAATGCCAAGGCCAGTAATGACGATGCCCACAAGCACCAGGAATTCGTTGCCAGGATGGTGGAGAAAGGCTATACCGCCAAGCAGGTGCGCCTGCTATGTGAATGGTACCTACGGGTTCGCAAGTCATCCTGAGAGGAGGCAACTTGTCTTATCTCATCGACAGGCGTTTGCAGGGCAAGAATAAGTCTGCGATCAATCGTGAGCGTTTCCTGCAACGGCATAAAGGCCAGATCAAGGAAGCGGTCACGCGGGCCATCAAGGGGCGCTCTATCACCAATATCGAAGGTGGTGAAAAGGTCGCTATTCCCGTCAAGGATACCAGCGAGCCCAGCTTTGGCCATACCCATGGCGGCGTATGGGAAAAAGTCTTGCCCGGTAATTCCGAGTACCTAAAAGGTGATCAGGTTGCACGCCCAAAAAGCGGCGGCGGTGGCGGGCGCGGTAAAGCCAGCAACAACCAGAATGGCGAAGATGATTTCAGCTTCGAGCTCAGTCGTGAAGAATTCATGCAGTACTTCTTCGAAGATCTGGAGCTGCCCAACATGGTCAAGACGCAATTGACCACGACCAGCGATTACAAAAACCAGCGGGCGGGCTACAACACCTCCGGGACCAATGCCAACATTCATGTATTGCGTTCGCTGCGAGGTGCACTGGGCCGCCGTATTGCCGTGGGCAGCGGTTCACGTCGCCGGTTGGCTGAAGCCGAGAAAGAGCTCGCGGCGCTACTGCTGGCGACACCCGAGTCCGATGTACAAGTCAAGAAGTTGAAAGCGGAAATTCATTCCCTGCGCACCCGCATTCTGGCAATACCTTTCATCGACCCGTTTGATCTGCGCTACAGCAACCGTATCAAGGTGCCCAAGCCTGCCAGCCAGGCGGTCATGTTTTGTATCCTGGATGTATCGGGTTCGATGGATGAAGCTAAGAAGGAAACTGCCAAACGGTTTTTCATTCTGCTGTATTTATTTCTGACGCGATCCTACGACAAGATCGAAGTTGTGTTTATTCGCCATCACACCACGGCTACCGAGGTTGACGAAGAAGAGTTTTTTCATTCGCGGGAATCTGGTGGCACGGTTGTTTCTTCGGCGTTGCATCTGTTGATGAAGGTGATGCACGAGCGCTATCCGAGCAGTGACTGGAATACCTATGTCGCGCAGGCCTCCGACGGCGACAATTGGGACAATGATTCGATAATCTGCCGGGAGATGCTGATCGAGAGCGTCATGCAAGCAGTGCAGTACTACGCCTATGTCGAGATTACTGATGGCGAACCGCAAAACTTGTGGCAGGAATATACCCAGGTGCAGGCGCGCCACAAGCACTTTGCCATGCAGAAAATCGAGTCGCCGGCCGATATTTATCCGGTTTTTCGTGAGCTTTTTAAGAAGCAGACACGCTAAGGCAGCCCATGACATCTACACTACAAAGCGCATTGCCGCTGATCGAGTCGGGGCCGAACCGCTTGCCGGATCAATCCGAATGGACGTTTGATCTCATCGAGCAGATACATGGCGAGATCAGGCGTGTGGCTGAACAATTCGGGCTTGATACGTATCCGAACCAGCTCGAAATCATCAGCGCAGAGCAAATGATGGACGCCTATGCCTCGGTGGGCATGCCGGTGTCGTACAACCACTGGTCGTTTGGCAAGCATTTCCTTTCCACCGAAAAAAGCTACCGACGCGGCCAGATGGGGCTGGCCTATGAAATCGTCATTAATTCCAATCCCTGTATCGCATACTTGATGGAAGAAAACAGCCTGACGATGCAGGCTTTGGTCATTGCCCATGCCGCGTATGGGCATAATTCTTTTTTCAAGGGCAACTACCTGTTTCGCGCCTGGACAGATGCCGAAGCAATTGTCGACTACATGGTGTTTGCGAAAAATTACATCGCCGATTGTGAGCAGCGCTATGGTGTCGAAGATGTAGAACTTCTGCTTGATTCTTGCCACGCTTTGCAAAGTTATGGCGTTGATCGCTATAAGCGACCCGCTAAATTGTCATTGGCTGAAGAGACTGCGCGACAAAAGGAACGGGAGCAATATCTTCAATCTCAGATCAACGATTTGTGGCGCACAGTGCCGCGCCGCGGTGCCGCGTCAGAAAAAGCCAAGACCGAACGTTTTCCTTCGGAGCCGCAAGAAAACCTGCTCTACTTCATCGAGAAATCCGCACCGCTCCTGGAGCCCTGGCAGCGGGAAATCGTGCGTATCTCCCGCAAGATTTCGCAGTATTTTTATCCGCAACGACAAACCCAGGTCATGAACGAAGGCTGGGCGACTTTCTGGCATTACACCATCCTGAACCAGCTCTACGATGAAGGCGTGGTGGGTGATGGTTTCATGATGGAATTCTTGCAAAGCCATACCAATGTGGTGTATCAGCCATTGGTCGGCAGCAATCATTTCAGTGGCATCAACCCCTACGCCTTGGGCTTTGCAATGATGCGCGACATCCGCCGTATTTGCGAAGCACCTACAGCAGAAGACCGGGCCTGGTTTCCAGACATCGCCGGCAGTGATTGGCGCAAAACCCTGGATTTCGCCATGCGTAATTTCAAGGATGAAAGTTTTATTGCGCAGTATCTTTCACCGAAGCTGATCCGCGATTTCCATTTCTTTTCCGTGCTGGACGATGACAAGGCCGACAAGCTGTCGATCTCGGCAATTCATGATGAAGGGGGTTATCGGTACATTCGCTCCCAACTGGCCGAGCAATACAACATGGGCAGCCGGGAGCCCGATATTCAGGTGTGGTCAGTCAACACCCACAGCGACCGCGCACTGACGCTGCGCCATACGCAATTTCAGCGTCGGCCCCTGAGCGGGCAAACCGATGAAGTGTTGAAGCACATCGTGCGGCTGTGGGGCTTTGATGTACACCTGGAAACGGTGAGCCCGAGTGGCAATGTGCTGGCGACGCTGCATGGCAAATCGGACATGCGTAGTCGGGCGCGGTTTTAATAAGGTTGGGCTTGTACAGCGACATATATGTCTTGCCAAGATAATCAAGTCCACCGGCCCGCAGTGCTCAATTCCGACCGAACATATTCTTGAGTGAGCTTCCAATACGCTGCAAAAGGTTAGCGTTGGCAGTTTCCTCGACACTGACGACCAAGCCCTGGATGGTTTTGCGCATGTTTTCTCTATCCACTTCAGCAACGCCTTCAACTGTGTGGCGCTTGGCAGCGTTAGGGTTCATGCACAGCTGCCTGCGTTTGTGGGCAGCCGCCATAAGTGCCTGTTTCAGTGTCACTAGCTTCAACGGTTTTGGCAGAAAGCGGAAAATCTGTCCTTGATTGATCAGCGAGATCACGTCAGTCGCGTCGGTGGTGGCTGTATAGACCACCGTCACGATCTCAGGGTGTTCCTGTTTAAGGATCTTGAGCATGGTCGTTGTATCCATGCGAGATACGCGAGTGTCTGAAAGGATAATGCCTACATTATTATCGTCAAAGGTAGCAACTGCCTCGGCGAGCGTGGTGGCTTGGGTGATCTTGACACCGGGGCCGACCGCCTCTGCAAGCATTTGACCCATCATCGGATCGTCATCAATGAGCAGAATGGAGTCTTCACGAATATCGGGCAGGTCCCCATCGTCGTGCGGCGTTAGCATATCGCCCGCATTGCCCTTCGCAATGGCGGCCGCATCGGCGATGATTTGAGGAAGTTCCTTGATGTTCCACGGTTTGTTGACAAAGCGAAATACCTCGCCATCGTTGACCGAGCGCAAAATGGCTTGCACATCCGAATACCCGGTGAGCAAAATGCGCATCGAGCGTGGCGAGATCTTGCGCGCTTCACGCAAGAATTCAGAACCCATCATGCCAGGCATGCGCTGATCGCTGACAATCACGTCAAAGTCATTATGCTGCAGTAGTACCAGGGCCTCGTAGCCGCTGGCTGCGATCTGGACATCGAAGTCTTTTTTCAGTAACCATTGGAGTGAGCGCAGGATGCTTGGCTCGTCGTCTACGCAGAGCAGTGTGCCAAGCTTTTCAGATCGGAGGGTTTTGGTCATAGTGCCTCCATGGAAGATGGAGAAGTCTGTTTTGCAGCGGCCAGCGTAACCGGCAAAAAGATGCTGAATGTCGATCCTTTGCTAACTTCAGTCGTGATCTGAATCTCACCGCCGTGCTCCTTAACGATACTGCGCACGATTCCAAGGCCCAGCCCAGTACCTTCTGATTCAGACTTCGTGGTGAAATACCTATCGAAAATATACGGTAGCACATCAGGTGCAATACCGGTTCCGGTGTCAACGACATCAACCCGGATGCGATTTCCTTCGGCGCTGGTGCGTACTGTTACAGTGCCTTGTTCAGTGACGATTGCTTGAGCAGCGTTGTTGATCAGGTTTAGAAAAACCTGGTTTAGCTGCGACGCATTGCATTCTATTTTCGGCAACACACCATATTGCTCAATAATTTCAACATGTGTCTGGATCACGCTACGCCCCATGTAGACCACATTGCGCAAGCCTTGATTGATGTCGAACTCGGTGGTTTTGCTGCGGTCCAGACGCGTGAAATCTCGGAGGTTTTGCACAAGTTCACGCATCTGGTCAATGCCGGTAAGGGTGTCGGCAAGCATCTCGATAGGCGTCGTCACCTCAAGATTGTGTTCGTTGATCTGCACAATTTGGTGGCGGGACTTGGCAATATTTAGGTGCACGCTGTCAGCTTCCGTGCTCTTGACCAGTTGGGTCAATTTGCCGGCGACCTTCAACGGTAGCTTAAAACTGTTTAATGTATCGACGACCATGCTGACGTTGCTGTGTGAAAAGGCGAGCGGTGTATTTAGTTGGTGTGCCACACCCGCAACCATCTGGCCCAGCGATGCCATTTGCTCAGACTGCGATAACTGCTGCTGGACACGCTCGCGTTCGTTTTCCTGCTGAACGAGAATGCGGTCGGCGCGACGCACGATTAGGTAAAGCGCGCCAAACAAAACCGCGAGCATCCCCAGCACGATGAGTAGTTTTGACCGGCCAGATGCTTCAACTTGCGTTTGGTTTTTGGCAGCGACGTCCTCGACATTTGACTGGTAGTTGTCGGATGTTTTACGAATTTGGGTCGAGGTGGACTTGATCTGATTTAGAAACGGCGTGACGTCTGAGTACACTTCAAAGACACCGACGATTTTATCGCTGTCCGGCGCGCGCACTGGCAGATAACTGGAGATCAGGTCGCGCTTCTCGACAACCCCCTCAAAAGCGCTGAACTTGTCGCGGAAGGTCATCTCGCTTTTGGGTTTGCCGTCAATCGCTGCACTTCTCCAACCGGCATTGGTGCTCTTGTCTTCGCCCATCTGCGCATGCTCGGATGAATACACGGTGATGCCGCGCAGATCGAACACCTTGATTTTAAAGACAGTGGTTTTCCTCATCGAGTCGAGAACTTTTGCATGAAGCGCCGGGAAATCCGTGAACGCAGCAATCTGTTTGCCAACGCTTGCAAAACACGCCTTTTTCTCGCTAGGTGGCGTCATTTTTCCGTCCTTCGGACTCTTGACGTTGGCGATTGCATGGCACTGGTCGATCGAAATGCTTTGCGCATTCGTTACGAAAGGAGAAAAATCGCGCTCCCACAGCGTGTTGGCAAAAAGCCGGGTAAGGTTAACATTACCCGACTCATGAACGGTGAGTAGATCGCGCCGTGCGGCAAGCTCTTGTTGTGTGGCAAAATTTTCCTGGACTTGCTTGAAAAAGGCATTTTGCTTTTGCTGCACATCCTGGAAAAACTTCTCTTGGTTGCGCTCGAAGTAAGTCATTGCAAGCGCCACTAAAATGAACAAACCTAACGCTGTGAGTAAAAAATAGCGAACCAGTTGAAAACGACCCTTCACTACCTGTTTGGCAGCACCGCTGACGGATTTTTCAAACTTTTTCACGCTGGTTCCTCAGTGCAATATAGGTTGCACCAATGTAACATTAAAACTTTGTCATATATGTCTTTCGAGCTTGTGTTGTAGCGTAGAAACAGGGCGTGCTAATTTTTTGACGGCAGCTTGTCTTACATAAAACCTTCTCAAGCGCGTTTTTTTAATAAAATACAAAAAATCTGGCAGTAAAATGCTGTCTTTCGCGCACCTGCAATGACTGCGCAATTTCATCTTTCCCGACCCCGGATTTTTCCTGCATGTTGCGCCTCACCGATATCCAACTCCCGCTCGACCATGCCGAAACCGAACTGCCTGCAGCGATCCTGGCGCGCCTGGCGATCGAGGCATCTGCCTTGCGCAGCTTTACCATTTTCAAGCGCAGCTACGACGCCCGCAAGAAAACTGCGATCGTCTTGATTTACACGATCGATGTCGATGTGGAAGACGAGACGGCATTATTGCAGCGGCTGCATGGTAATCGCCTGGTAGGTGTCACACCCGATACCAGCTACCATTTTGTCGCCCAGGCACCAGCCGGCATGCAGCGCCGACCGGTGGTGATCGGTACCGGGCCCTGTGGGCTATTTGCCGGCTTGATCCTGGCGCAAATGGGCTTTCGACCAATCATTCTGGAACGCGGCAAGGCAGTGCGCGAACGCACCAAGGATACGTTTGGCTTGTGGCGCAAGCGCGAGCTGCATCCCGAATCAAATGTGCAGTATGGCGAAGGCGGCGCGGGCACATTCTCGGACGGCAAACTGTGGAGCCAGATCAAAGACCCCAAACATTACGGCCGCAAGGTGCTGATGGAATTCGTCAAAGCCAATGCGCCGGAAGAGATTTTGTATGTCAGCAAACCTCACATCGGCACTTTTCGCTTGGTGCAGATGGTAGAAAAGATGCGTGCCTCGATCGAGGCGCTGGGCGGAGAATTCCGCTTTCAAAGCAAGGTCGAGAATCTGGATATCGAGAATGGCCGGATGCGCGGCGTGGTGTTAGCTGATGGCGAGCATATTGCCAGTGACCATGTAGTGCTGGCAGTCGGCCACAGCGCACGCGACACCTTTGAAATGCTCCATGCACGTGGTGTATTCCTGGAAGCAAAACCGTTTTCGCTCGGCTTTCGGATCGAACATCCGCAATCGCTGATCGACAATGCCCGCTTCGGCCCGAACGCCGGTAACCCGATTCTTGGCGCGGCCGACTACAAACTGGTGCATCACTGCACCAATGGCCGCTCGGTCTACAGTTTTTGCATGTGCCCAGGCGGCACAGTTGTGGCGGCGACATCCGAGCCAGGCAGGGTCGTCACCAACGGCATGAGCCAGTATTCGCGTAATGAACGCAATGCCAACAGCGGCATCGTGGTCGGCATCATGCCTGCGGATTATCCTGGCCATCCATTGGCAGGCATTGCGTTTCAGCGGCAATGGGAGTCACGCGCATTTGAGCTTGGCGGCGGTAACTACAACGCACCTGGCCAGTTGGTTGGAGACTTTTTAGCTAACCAGCCTTCAACTACATTGGGCACCGTGATTCCGTCATATACGCCTGGCGTGACATTGGGTGACCTCAATACAGCATTGCCGGATTATGTCGTTGCCGCGATCCGTGAGGCACTGCCAGCATTCGATAAACAGATTCGAGGATTTGCCATGGCCGATGCAGTGCTCACCGGTGTAGAAACACGCACTTCAGCACCGATCCGTATTACTCGTGGGGAGGGTTGCCAAAGCTTAAACACGCGTGGTTTGTTTCCGGCAGGTGAAGGCGCAGGCTACGCGGGAGGCATTTTATCGGCAGCTGTCGATGGCATTCGTGTTGCTGAAGCAGTGGCGTTAAGTATGCTCGTTTGACTAAAAATAAATATAGATATGTACAAAATACGGTTTTTCGTTATGTTCTATATATATGCCAAAAACTGCCCGTGCATTATTGCAACTTCCTCCCGCAACGATTGCTGCTATCGGCATCGTTGCGTTATGGGACAGAGTGGTTATCCAACGGTTTTGCTTTGAGCGAGGACTTACCGCTCGTAGATATTGAATTTTCGCCGCCTGGTCGTCTAGCTATGGACAATCAACGCGCCGTTGGTGCAGTTGACGGTGCGCGTCCTGACCAGTGGGGCGAGAAGGTTATCCGATTCGTGGTGAAACCCAGTCGCCTTTCGTTGATGGAATATTTCTATTACGCCGGTGATGATCGATTTGGTGCGCTTGGTGTATCCACTTCGGCTAGCGAATACTGCCCTCACGACGTAAGCCCACTTCCTCGCCTTGGCGACGTGCAACAGCTTAGCGAAGTAGCTGCCAAGATTGAAGCATCAGAACCTATAAGCGCTCTAGAGGCACAGATCATTCGTACGGGTGGCAGCCTTGGTGGGGCGAAACTGAAAGCTCTCATTGATATACGTGGCGAGCAGTGGGTCATCAAGTTTTTTAACGGTGAACCTGTTGATACACCACTTATTGAGCATGCCACGATGACGCTTGCAAAACGCGCAGGTATCACCACGGCAGAAACCCAGGTCATCAAACTTGCAGGTGCCAATGCAATTGCAGTTCGTCGATTTGATCGTATTTCAGGAAAGCGATTGCACAGCATTTCAGCAGGGACTGCCATACGTGCCGCTACGGCATCTGATGGCGAGCCTGGAATAGGATATCCCGAGTTAGCGCGAATTCTTCCGCCGTATGGTCTTTAATATTTTGATTGATAACACTGATGATCACGAGAAAAACCATTCTTTATTGGTTGTAACATCAACCGGAGGTGGAACATCGTAAGCTGGCGCCAGCTTACGATGTGCTTCCTACTAATTCAAGGCAGAGATTTCAAGAATTTATTTGCGGTACTCAAGGACAAGATTCCACACTTAAAAACGCAATGTCGCAATGCGACGCTTTTGGTCTGCTTCCCAGCGAAGCCGCAGCTGACGTGGCTGAGATCATTGCGGTTGTAAATACATGGCGCGATCATTTCGCGCACACTGGCGCCTCGCAAAGTGATATTTTGAGTTTGGCCAAGCTCAATTTCAGTCTGCATTTCCCAAGAAAAATGCCGTCAGTCCATTTCGACGCTGATAACCTGTGAGTTTATTGCACATATTGATTACAGCCACCCAGATTTTCGAAATCGATAATACAAATAACCGCATACACTCACCATGATGCCGATGGCGGCAGGATAGCCATATTTCCACTTCAGCTCCGGCATCATGTCAAAATTCATGCCCCAAATGCCGGCAAATGCCGTAGCTACCGCAAAGATGGCTGCCCAGGCTGCCAGGCGTTTATTGACCTCGCTCTCGTCGATTGCCACCATCGACAAGTTGACCTGTATTGCCGTGCTGATGGTGTCGCGAATCGTATCGGTAGAGGTATTGAGGCGGTGCAGATGGTCATATACATCGCGAAAATATTCCTGCGTATTGACACACAGCGACGGTACCCGCCCACCAAAAAGCTTGCCGACGGCATCCATGAGCGGTGCGATTACATGTTTCAATGCCAGCACCTTGCGCTTGAGTTGGTAGAGCTGCTTGATATTGGCCCGCTCTGAGCTTTTATTAAAGATCTGCTCCTCGATCTTTTCAAGTTCTGATTCCAATGCTTCGACAACCGGGAAATAGCGGTCGACTACGGCGTCCATCAATGCGTAGAGCACAAAGGCCGGCCCTTGGCGCAAGAGCTCGGGTTCGCGTTCGCAGCGTGCGCGCACATCCATGAATCCGCGTTGGCTTTGGCCGCGGTTGGAAAGGACATAATTCTTGCCGACAAACACATCGAGTTCACCAATTTGAAGGTCGCCGTCAACTAATTCGACAGTGCGTACGACGGCAAAAAGCGAATCGCCATATTCCTCGATTTTCGGTCGCTGGTTGCCATTGGCGGCATCCTCAGCTGACAGCTCGTGCAGGCTGAACTCATGCCGCATCTGCACCAGTTCATCCGGTTGCCCTTCCTTTAATGCAACCCACACAAAGCAGTCTGGCCGCTCGATAAAATCACTAATATCTTCAACGGAAATATCGCCTAGTTTGGTGCCATTTTCATATGCAACGCAATTGATCAGCATGCGCTGTTCCTCCAAATAGTGCGTGAGTGTACACGGGTGCCGCCTGATGACACGGCCGTGCTACTGTCTTGCTTTCCTTCTCAACCTCTGCTGCTTGCCCATGTGTCAATTGCTCGGAATGAACTGCAATGTGCCGACTGATATTGTATTCAGCTTTACCGGCTTTGCCACCCGCGGTGGAGGCACCGGCGACCATATTGACGGCTGGGGCATTGCCTTTTTCGAGGGCGCGGGTGTGCGCCATTTTGTTGATCATGAAGCCGCCGTGGCCTCGCCGGTGGCACAGCTCATCAAGAGCATGCCGATCAAGTCGAAGAACGTCATTGCCCACATCCGCAAGGCGACCCAGGGCCGCGTCGCACTTGAAAACTGCCATCCCTTTGTGCGTGAATGCTGGGGGCACTATTGGGTGTTTGCCCACAACGGCGATCTCGCGAATTTTGCACCAGTGCTGGATGGCCCGTTTCGCCCGGTTGGTACGACCGACAGTGAACGCGCTTTTTGCTATGTATTGCAGCAACTGCACCGTCAATTTGGTCCTTGTTTGCCAACATCGCATCAAATAGAAGCTGCGCTACGCAAACTGGCCGCAGAGATTGCTGCCTATGGCACGTTCAACATGCTGCTCTCTGATGGTTCAGCGCTTTATGCCCATTGCTCGACAAGCCTACATTACGTCGTGCGCCAGCATCCGTTTTCTCACGCCAGGCTTGCCGACGATGAGTTGAGTGTCGATTTTTCTGAAGTCACTACGCCGCAGGATCGGGTTGCCGTCATTGTGACCGAGCCATTGACCAGCAACGAAACCTGGCAGCCGTTTGCTGCTGGCGAATTAAAGGTATTCATCGATGGTGCTGTCGCAGGGTAAATGGCTTACAGCAGTGGGCCGAGATACGACAAGGTGTGCTCCCACAGCTTGTCCTGTAATGGTCGGTTCTCCCACATGGCATGAGTGATCTGGCGCGATTTTGCCAGATCCTGCTCGAAAATTGCTGTTTGCTGTCGCGCAAATTCAGCGTCGTAAATATTGACGTTTGCCTCATCATTCAAGCGCATCGAGCGGTCGTCAAAATTGGTTGAGCCCACCGAGGTTAGCAAGGTATCCACGATCATTACCTTGCAGTGGTACATGGTTGGCTGGTATTCATACATTTGCGCACCGGCCAACAATAATTCCCCCCACATGCCGCGTGAGGCACTACGTACGGTGTCGGCATCGGTGTGTTTGCCGGGCATGATGATCTTGAGCTTGACGCCGCGCTTCATTGCCTCGATCAAGGTATCGCGGGTTCGCTCATCTGGTACGAAATAGGCGCTTGATAAGTAAATTGTTTTCTTTGCTGCGGTAAAGGCCAGCATGTACATCAGGTGCATGCTCTCGGTGCCACCCGAGGGCGAACTGGCAAAAGTTTGGGCAGCCAGGGAGCCGGCTTGAACGGGAGCTGGGAAATATTCTGAGCCGTGTAGCACTCGCCCGGTTGTCTTGATCCAGTTGTCCATGAACACTGCCTGCATCTGCGCCACGACCGGCCCTTCAAAACGGAAATGCGAATCGCGCCAGTGTTCAGGATCCTGGGCATTGCCGGTCCAGATGGCGGCAATGCCTACACCACCCGTGTAAGCCACGCGGCCGTCAACAATCATGAGTTTGCGGTGTGTGCGGTTGTTGATGCGGCCCAGCGTGTACCACCGCAGTGGGTGAAATTGCTCGAATGCCACGCCGGCATCTTTCATTTTCTTAATCGCCTTGTCGTCCATCTTGCTGCTGCCGACCCAATCAATCAGCACATGCACTTTCACGCCGGCACGCGCCCGTTCGGCCAGTGCATCTGCCATCTCGTCGCCGATGGTGTCTGACCAGTAGATGTAAGTTTCCAGATTGATGCTTTGCTTGGCTTCGCGTATCGATTTCAACATCGCCGGGAAGATCTGGTCACCATTCAACAGCGTGTCAACCTTGTTGCCGCCGACGATATGCGGCCCCAACAGCACGCCCAAGGAGCGTTGAAACTGCAAATCAGCCACTGAATAGAGGCGGGGGATGTCTTGCTTGACAACTTTTTCACCACTGGAAAAATTTGTTATCAGTAGCATTGCCAGTATGGTTAGCGCTGCCGTGGTGAGAATCACCAATGATTTGCCGGGCAGTGTTCGGGGAGTATGAAATTTCAGGGGCATAAGCGTTCCAGCATCTGTTCGTCGTAAATAACAACAACAGTTATTTACGGCAAGAGTAACAGACATGCAACGTCATGCTTCCAACAATTGCTGGTCAGCCAATGTTTGGCGCGAGCCAGCGCTCGATGGTTTCCTTTGGAACACCCCGTCGTTGCGCCATCTCGGTGACTTGATCATCCCCAATCTTGCCCACGCTAAAGTATTTCGATGCCGGATGGGCAAAGTAAAATCCTGACACTGAAGCGCCGGGATGCATGGCGAAGGATTCGGTAAGCTGCATGCCGATATCTTCACAACTGAGCAAGGCAAACATGTCGGCTTTCACCGTATGTTCCGGGCAAGCCGGGTAGCCTGGCGCCGGACGGATGCCGCGATATTGCTCAGCAATGAGCGCAGGCTTGTCGAGTGCTTCTTCCGGCACAAAGCCCCAAAGGTCTGTACGCACGCGCTCGTGCAGTTGTTCTGCCAATGCTTCGGCCAGACGGTCAGCCAATGCTTTTAACATGATGGAGCTGTAGTCATCGTGTGCATCTTCAAAACGTTTTTCGTGCTTTTCGATGCCAATGCCTGCCGTAACGGCAAATACGCCGATGTAGTCGGCAATGCCCGACTCTTTCGGCGCAATAAAGTCAGCCAGGCATTGGTTGGCGCGTGCCACGCCTTCAATTACTGGTTTCGGGTTTTGCTGCCGCACACCGTAATAAGTAAAGGCCACCTTGCTGCGTGTGTCGTCAGTGTAGATTTCAATATCGTCGTCATTCACGCTATTGGCTGGCATGATTGCCACCACGCCGTTTGCCGACAGCCAACGGCCGTCGATTACACGTTTCAGTAATGCCCGGCCTTCTTCGAATACCTTGCTGGCCGATTCCCCCACAACCGGGTCGGTCAGGATTGCCGGGTAAGGCCCTGCCAGATCCCAGGTCTGGAAGAATGGCGCCCAATCGATGTATTGGGCAAGCACGGCGAGGTCAACATTCTTGAACAAGCGGCGACCGATGAATTTTGGCTTGACGGGTGCGCCTGCACCGGTAAATGGCACGATCATTTTATTGGCGCGCGCTTGTGCCAACGTCAGCAAGGGCAAGGCCTTCTTGCCGGCATGCTGCACACGAATGCGCTTGTAGTCCTGCGCAATCTCATCAATATACTGGTCACGCGCTTCCGGCGTGAGCAGCGATTGGGCAACCGATACCGACCGTGAAGCGTCGGCCACATACACAACGGGCCCGTCGTAATGCTGGGCGATCTTTACCGCTGTGTGCGCGCGTGATGTGGTTGCGCCACCAATGAGCAAAGGTGTTTTCAAACCGCGGAAATACGGGTCGCGCTGCATCTCTTTCGCAACATAGGTCATTTCTTCCAAAGACGGCGTAATCAACCCAGACAACCCGATGATGTCGGCATTTTCAGCCTTGGCGCGCGCCAGGATTTCGGCACAAGGCACCATCACGCCCATGTTGACTACTTCAAAATTGTTACACTGCAAGACTACCGACACGATGTTCTTGCCGATGTCGTGCACATCGCCTTTGACGGTGGCAATCACAATCTTGCCCTTCGCTTTTGCTGCCACACCGGTGCGATGCTCTTCCAGCAGTTTTTCTTCTTCAATAAACGGAATCAGGTGCGCAACTGCCTGTTTCATCACCCGCGCCGACTTTACCACCTGCGGCAAGAACATCTTGCCTTGGCCGAACAGGTCGCCGACGACATTCATGCCATCCATCAGCGGCCCTTCGATCACATGGATCGGGCGACCGCCATTGCCCAGCAACTCTTGGCGCGCTTCTTCCGTATCTTCCACGATCCATTGCGTAATGCCATGCACAAGCGCGTGCGACAGCCGCTGCTGCACCGTACCTTCGCGCCAGACCAGATTCTGCTCATCTTTTTTGTCGCCAGCTTTGAGCGTGCCGGCAAATTCAATCATGCGTTCCGTGGCACTCAGTTCACCCACCACTGGTCGGTTCAGCACCACGTCTTCTGCCCGCTCGCGCAATTCTGGCGACAACTCGCTATACACACCCATCATGCCGGCATTGACAATACCCATCGTCATGCCGGCCTGAATTGCGTGATATAAAAATACGGTGTGAATCGCTTCCCGCGCCGGGTCGTTGCCACGGAAGCTAAAGCTTACGTTGGAGACACCACCACTGATTTTTGCATGCGGCAGATTGGTGCGTATCCAACGCGTGGCATTGATAAAATCGACGGCATAGTTGTTGTGTTCATCGATCCCGGTGGCAATGGCAAAAATGTTTGGATCGAAAATAATGTCTTCCGGTGCAAAGCCGATTTTGTCGACCAGCAGCCGGTAAGCGCGCTCACAAATTTCGATTTTTCGCTCATAGGTATCTGCCTGGCCCTTTTCATCGAACGCCATGACAATGACTGCAGCGCCATAACGCCGACATAACGTTGCCTGGCGCAGGAATTCCGCTTCGCCTTCCTTCATGGAAATCGAATTGACGATTGCCTTGCCCTGCACGCATTTCAGCCCCGCCTCGATCACTCCCCATTTGGATGAGTCGATCATGATCGGCACCCGTGCGATGTCAGGCTCGGAGGCAATCAGATTAAGGAAGCGCGTCATGGCAGCGACCGAATCGAGCATCGCCTCATCCATGTTGATGTCGATGATCTGGGCACCGTTTTCCACCTGCTGGCGGGCAACCGTCAAGGCCGCGTCATACTCTTCATTCAAGATCAGGCGGGCAAAAGCTTTGGAACCAGTGACGTTCGTGCGCTCGCCGACGTTGACAAACAGCGAGTCCTTATCGACCGTAAAAGGCTCCAAGCCAGAGAGTCGCAAGGCAGGCGCTACCTGCGGCACCGTGCGCGGCGTAACGTTTGCCACGGCATCGGCAATCGCGCGGATATGCTCTGGTGTGGTACCGCAGCAGCCACCAGCAATATTGACGAACCCGCTCTCGGCAAAGTCGCGCAGTAGGGAAGAGGTAACGTCTGGCGTTTCATCGAAACCCGTGTCACTCATTGGGTTAGGCAAGCCAGCGTTAGGATAAATGCAGACGAACGTGTCGGCTATTTTGGATAATTCTTCCGCATAGGGGCGCATGAGTGCTGCACCAAGTGCGCAGTTCAACCCCACGGTCAGCGGGCGTGCATGACGGATGGAATTCCAGAATGCCGGCACGGTCTGGCCCGACAGGATACGGCCGGACGCATCGGTGACGGTGCCTGAAATCATAATGGGCAGTGGTGCCTTACCACCAGCCGTATATGTCTCGAAAAACAGATCGATGGCAAACAGCGCAGCCTTGCAATTAAGCGTATCAAAAATGGTTTCCACCATCAGCACGTCGGCACCACCTTCCACCAATGCACGGGTCTGATCCAGATAAGCTTTTACAAGCTCATCGAAGGTGATGTTACGTGCAGCCGGATCGTTGACGTCGGGTGAGATTGATGCTGTTTTCGGTGTCGGCCCCAAGGCGCCTGCAACGAAGCGCGGTTTGTCCGGTGTTGAGTATTTGTCGCACGCCGCACGTGCCAGGCGAGCGGAGGCCACATTCATTTCATAAGCCAGATGACCCATCTGGTAATCATCTTGCGCAACCGATGTGGCACCAAACGTGTTCGATTCGATCAGGTCGGCGCCGGCAGCCAGATATTGTTCGTGGATTTCACTGATGATGTGTGGTTGCGTGAGAGACAATAACTCGTTGTTGCCCTTTACGAACACCTCCTTGCCTGGCGGCGTGAAGTCGGCAAAACGCGTGCCGCGATAATCGGCTTCTGAGAGATGGTATTGCTGGATCATCGTGCCCATTGCACCATCAAGGATCAGGATGCGGCGTGCCAGCAGGTCGCGCAGAATGGTTTCGGTGGCGCTGTAGCTCGACGGGGCGTCGGATGTCATGGTGTTTCCAAGAAATTGATGCGGCGCTGCGCGGTGTTACTGGCAGGCGGGGCAGGGGTGCATAACGCTGTTTTATCCTAGAAATTATACGGCAATCCCTTATAAAAGCTGATTGCTGGTCCAGGAGCGTGCTACAGGCAAATCTATCCAAACCGCGTCATTTGGAAAAAACCTCCTCGCCAGACTGAAGCACTTTCGCAGCACCGGCACGCGCTTTAAGAAATTGGCACACAATTTCAAAGCGATGCTCTTTATTGCTCGTGCTTTTATCTGGCTTAATTTGAAATGAAGACACGCCGGTAATCCCCCCGCAAAAGAACGGTCTTCAGAGGTAGGATTTTCTCGAAATGAAATGAGGAGGTTCTGCAGTGAAGAGATCGCGATTTACCGACAGCCAGATCATGGCAGTGCAAAAGCAGGCTGAGGCCGGT